>VFQT010000088.1_pt1 | contig 139798 bp, 121 predicted proteins | sample 3512381 | NCBI WGS metagenome assembly VFQT01 (sample SAMN10412376, study PRJNA504923) | tailings metagenome | isolation source: Relicate 2 Philex TSF3 active mining site | place: Philippines: Tuba, Benguet | collected 2017-08-29
AAGAACGAGAACAGTTAAGCCGAGCCCCTTCAGACTGACAACACCTTTTTGGAAATTTTTTGCACATTCGTCAAAACAGGCCGTTTTCCTGAGGTTTTCTTGGCGTTTTTTCCTGCAAGATTGCTGCGATCGATCGCTCTCTGCCCATCGCTTGACCCGGGCAACGAGGCTCCAGGGTGTGCCAGTGCAGAGCTCTGCGCCTTCGTGCCAGGCTCTGTCGATTCATGTTCGAGGCCGGTCAACAGGGGCTGCGCTTGGGGTTCTCCCAGTGATTTCAGGTTCCCAATGAGGACGGTTGGCACTCGCCGAACCCAGACCCCGCTTTCTTCGGCACCTCCGGAGAATTTCAAGAAAAGCGGCCGTGAGCCTCACCATTTCTCGGTGCCGTGGCCGCTGATGACGACTGGCAACTCAACCCAGCAGGTAGCCGCTTGGGCAGTGACTGCATCAGCTTCGACCCAGCTTGAGAATTCCCCGAGACCACCCAGGACAACCTGTCCCAGTGCGCACTGAATACCCGATATCGGCTCGTGGCGGTCTGGTCGTTCCGGCTCCCACTGGCAGGTCTTTCCGCTTAGGCTTTCAGCATGCTGATGTTGCGTCGTTCGGTCGACCCGGACTGGGCACCCAGGGTGACCCGTGATCTGAATGCCCTGCTCGTCGATCATGCCCACCTCGAGCGGAAGGCGGCGACCACCGCCATTCAGCTGGAGAAATACCGGGAGCTTTTTCCGAAGGTGCATGCGCTCAATCAGATCGCCATCGAGGAGCTTCAACATTTCGAACTGGTGCTCGGACTGCTGGAACGACGCGGCTGGTCTTTCGGGCAACCCCAACGCAGCGAATGGATCACCGGCATGATGCGGGGTGTCCGTCAGGGCCGGCGCGAGTCGGCCATCGACCATCTGGTGGTCTGTGCGCTGATCGAAGGGCGCAGTTGTGAGAAGTTCCAGATTCTGGCCGCCCATCTTGCGGGTTCAGAACCGGAATTGGCCCGCTTTTATCAGTCGCTCGTCGAGTCCGAAGGCAACCACTACGCCTCCTACCTCATCATGGCCCGCGAGATCGATCTCGATGAAACCGATGTCCGTCTCGACTGGTTTCTGGATCGGGACGCCGATCTCATGGCGCTGCGCCACGACCTGTGCATCCTGCACTGAGCGGGAACTACGCCCGATTCAACTCGGGATCGGCAGCAACCGGGGCCACTGGCAGTCGTGACAAGCGACCGCCGCCGGGGTGAATTGGCTGCGACATCGCGGGCAATACTGGGTATGGGACGGATCGGTGGCCGACGGGGGCTGATCCCATGCGGCCGGGTTCAACCCCCGCTCCAGCGCCAGCCGTTCGATCTGGCCCATCCAAGCTCGGCGCTTCGCCAATGCTGATTCGGAGGAAGCCTCCAGGCCTGGATCGTTCCTTTCGGACTCTGCGTGGTTCAGGCGTCGCCAGTAGACGGCAGCCGCCTTCTCCCAATCGCGGAATCCGGGCAAAGCCGCCGCCACCGCCAGCGGGTGGAAGCCCTCCAGAGCCTCCCTTGTGGACCAGATCGGCCGAGCGGATCGCCGCCAAGGGAGACAGGCTGGCGGAAAGGACCAGCCTGAGCCGTTCATCTCCGGATTCCGGGTACTGCCGTCGATGCGTTTGAAACACCCTGACCGCATTGACAGCCATGAGCACCAGCAGCGGGGGGAGCACGATCCAGAGCATCGACCGGAGTCCGATCCACTGAAGAGTCACCGGGGCCACCACCCATACCAGACCCATCAGGCTCCAGGACAGCCAACGGAGCTCCCGGAAGGCCATCTCCACCGAGTTGCGGCGGCGCTCCACCTCGGACCTTGAAAACACCGACTCGAGCCCCGCTCCGCCCTCCGGATGGGCGGCAGGAAGATTGCCCGTCGTCCACGGCACCGCATAGGCACGGGCCCACCCGGGAAGCGGATAGACCCAATGCAACGAGCCGCGAACCGTGGAGATCAAAGCCCCTCTGGAGGCCAACTCCCAGCCCCGTCCGCGACGCCGGAACAGACCGACATCGGGACGAACCCAAACCACGAACTCCGACAGGTGAAGCACCAGAAGAGCCAGCAGGAGCATCGGCACTTCACCCATGGCGCATCCCTCCGGTGTGGATCACAGATCCAGGGCTTGTCCCGGTGCCGGTTGAAGAACCTTGATCTTGGGGTGACGAGCCTGGATCTGCTCGCAGATCCAACCCTTGGCATCGGTGTCGCCGTGCCCCAGCACCACGACTCGGGGGTTCACTTCGGCCACCATGGACATCAGATCATCCCGGTTGGCATGCGCGGTGAGGTCGAAATCGTAGACCTCGCAATTGCGATTCAACTTGCCCACCGACGGGCTGAACTGGAACCGCTCACCCGGCTTGGCGGCCTTGAGGCGCCCTCCGGGGGTCTCGGAGTCGGCGTAGCCGACGAAGAAGATCCCGTGCCGCTGGTCGCCGACGATCCGCGCCGCCAACGCATGGGCTCCGGTGTTCTCGCTCATCATGCCGGCGGTCATCACGAAGATCCTTCCCCCGCGGAGCGACATCGATTCGATGTCGTTGGTGGAAATCACCTGGAGATTCAGCGCGTGGGTCAACTTGAGGTTTGGATGATGCCGGTGGGTACGGTTCGATTGGAGGTCGTAGATCTCGGTGAAGACACGGCCCAGACCACCGATGTAGACCGGTTGCTCGCGGAGCTTGCCCGAGCGCATCAACAGCGCCAGGAACGCCAGGATTTCCTGGGTTCGGCCGAGTGCGAAGGCCGGAATGAGCACCGTTCCCTTGCGGGCGAGGACCCGATTGATTCCTTCGGCCAGGCGTTCGAGTTCCTGATCGCGGCTGAAGTGGGGAGGCAATTGCCGGTTGCCGCGAGTGGTCTCCATCACCAGGACGTCGGCACGCACCCCCTCGAAATCCGCAGACCTGAGGAGCGTCTGGTCGTGGAAGCAGACATCGCCCGAATAGAAGAGGCTCTGCTTGCGACCGCGCACCAGAACCCCCGCCGAACCGAGAGCATGGCCGGCGTCGAAGAACTCCAAGGTCGGGCCGCGCCCGCGACCGGGCGCCGAACCCTGGGGACGGGCGAATTGCGCCCATTCGATCTCCCGGCGGTAGCCGAAGCCCTGGAACACCGGCGCGTAGTCGTCGACCTCCTCGTGGGTGTAGAGAGGGTATTCCCGGATGCCCAACTCATCGCGCTGGCGCACCATCACATTGACCGAATTGTGGAGGACCCGCTCGACGATGAAATAGCTCAGGTCCGTCATCAGGACCTTGGCGTGGGGAAAGTACTGGAGCGCCACCGGCAAGGAACCGACATGATCGTGGTGGCAATGGGTCAGCGCGATGGCGTCGACCTCCAGATCCTTCACCGATTCATAGAGAGGCAGGGAAGAGAGACCTTCGCGCTTGGGGTGGGTCCCCGCATCCATCAAGAGCTGGTGCCCGTCCACCGAAAGCATCCAGGCGCTGGCTCCGATGTCGTGGTCCGGGTTGAGATTCGTAATCCGCATCGCGGACATGGATAGACCCTGCGGACCCCTCACCGCAAACGCGGAAAGTGTTTATTCGATGCTCGGGCTTCCGGAAGTCTGCCCCTCATCGAGCGGTTGCAAGACCAGCGTGGCGACCAGACCACGCTCAGGACCATTGGCCAATTCCAGGCGTCCGCGACAGGCGGCCATGCAGCTTTTGACGATGGCCAAACCCAATCCGGTGCCGCCGGTATCGCTCGAACGGGATCGGTCCGGCCGGTAGAACGGCTCCCCCAGCCGGCGGAGTTCGGCCTCGGAGACCCCCGGCCCGGAGTCGGCGACCCGCCACAGGATGGAACCCGAGGCATCGACGAGGGACTCGATGCGGATGCCCCCCCGACCGCCGCCGTGGTGGCGTGCATTGCGGAGCAGATTTCCCATGGCCCGCTCGACCAGTTCGGCATGCCCCAACGCCTGCATGCCGGCCGGCACATCGACCGAAAGCCCCGAGGCCTCGGGCCACTCACGGGCCACGACCTTGCCGGTGAGCTCGTCCAACGAAACCGGCCCCATCACCGCATCGATCGGCTTCAGCGCGGCCTTGGAGAATTGAAGCAACTCGTTGACCAACCCGGACATGTGGCGCACCTCATCCCGGACATCGTCCACATACGAACGGGTGTCTCCGTCGGTCCGCTGCTCCAGGATTCCCAACGCCATCTCCATCCGGGCCAGCGGAGAGCACAGTTCGTGGGCCACATCGCCCAGGAAGCGCTTCTGACCATGGACCAACCCGTCCAACCGGCCGGACATGCGGTTGATCGCCCCGCCCAGTCGCCCCAACTCATCTCCCCGATCGTCCGGCACCATCGTGTCGAAACGCCCCTCGGCGATCTGCTCGGTCGCCGCCGTCATCCGGGTGACCGAGCGGGTGATTCCGCGCACGAAGGGCAACCACCACAACACCGAGACGGCGATCACGGCCGAGGCGGCCCAGAACCACGAGTGGACATCGAAGAACAGCCCGCCCGCCGACAAGGTCTGAGACACCATCGCCATCCGAAGCCCCCGGGGCAGACCGGGTCCGCGGATCGGATTGCCATGGACCAACCAATACCGGGCCGGACGTCCGGAGCGCAGAAAGATCCGAGGCCCGCCGGTCTGAGGGCGAAGGCCGGCGCGGGATGGCGGCGGTCCGGGATTGCCCAGAGGACCGGGATCGAAACGGTCTTCAGGAAAGGCTCCGGGGGGCGGCCCCGGCCTGCGGTCGTCGGATCCCGGACCCGGACCCGAACCTGGACCGGCGATTTGCCGCAATCGGGACGGGAGTTCCGGCGGAATCTCCAACCGGGCACCCAGGAAGCGGGATCCGTCTTCGCGCAGCAACAGCACCCGGACCGGGTAGGCTTCTTCGAACCGGGCGAGGGCGTTCTCCCACTCGGGCAGCGGCCGGTCTCTCAATTCGGCCATGAGGGCATTGGCCGCGGCCATCGAGCGATCTCCGGCCACTTTCCCCAGCAGGGAATCACCGCCCAATTCGGTCCACAGGAAAACGCCGAACGCGACCCCCAGGATGAGCAGGTTCAGCAGCGACCAGATCAGGATACGGCCCAGCAGCGGAAGCCTGAGGCTCATTCCGGATCCTCCGGGTCGACCATCATGTAACCCGCGGAACGGACCGTGCGGATGAACCGCGGATGCTTGGGGTCGTCGTCGAGTTTCTTGCGCAGGGCCGAGATGTGCACATCGATGGATCGATCGAACACATCGTAGTCGCGCTCGCGAATCTCATCGAGCAACGCTTCGCGGGTCTTGACCCTCCCGCAGGCTTTGGCCAGCGAAAGCAACAGGTCGTATTCGACCGGGGTCAGGACCAGCGGAACATCTCCCAGAACCGCCGTGCGGGAGGCGGGCCGAACCCGCAGAGCCCCCACCACATGCTCCTCGTCGGCGGCGGTTTCGGCGTTCTGGGAACGCCCCGTGCGGCGGGTGACGGCCCTCAATCGGGCCAGCAGCTCCCGGGTGGAGAAGGTCTTGGGAAGATAATCGTCGGCCCCCATTTCCAGACCGACGATGCGGTCGGCTTCATCGCCCCGGGCCGTGAGCATGAGCACGGGCACATCCACCTTGGCGCGGATCCGCTTGAGCACCTCGAAGCCGTCGAGACCCGGCAGCATCAAATCGAGGAGAATCGCGTGCCAAGGCTCACCCACGGCCCGTTCCACCCCCTCCGGACCGGTGTGAACGGCCTCCACGGCATAGCCCATGGGAGCGAGATAATCGCGGATCAACCGACACAACTTCCGATCATCGTCGATGACCAACACCCGCGGCAGGGCATCGCGCGCGGCAGAATGAGGGGTGAGAGAGTTCATGACCAAAACCTTCGGGACGCTTCCGCCTCGATGCGAGGAACGCTCATCGGGCGACCGGTCACTGGGGAGCACATTTACGCCTGCTTAACAATTTTCCCTTCGGGCGACATCATTTCATTACAGAGCCAGGCTTTTATGTTGCCACAACAAGACGCCGACAATTCGCCGGCAACCGACAACAAACACCTCCCACACAATACTCCCATGACTCCCATGAACACACTCAACCGCACCCTGATGGCCCTGGCACTGGCGGGCGCCACCCTCACTGCCATCGCCCAGAGCGATGACGGCGGTCGTCCCCCCGGTGGCCCCGGTGGCCCCGGCGGTCCCGAAGGAGGTCGTCCGCGCATGGTTTCGCCCTTGATGGAAGCCTTGGATACCAACCGCGACGGAGTCATCGATGCCGACGAACTCAAGAACGCCTCGGTCTCGCTGCTGAAACTCGACAAGAACGGGGACGGCAAGCTCACCCAAGACGAATTGCGCCCGAGTCGGCCTCCAGGGGGCCGCGGTCCTGGCGGTCCCGGTGGCCCTGACCGTGAGGGGCGCACGAGGGGCGAAGGACGTCCGATGCGCCCGGAACAACGCTGACCGCCTCGGCCACACGAGGTTCCACTGGACCTCGGCGTTGAGCCCCTCGAAGACCGGCAGCCTTCTTCTCCGCGGAGGAAGGTTCGCCGGTTTTCTGCGTTGGTGTTCCCCACGACTCGGTGCCGACAGCATCAGTCGACCATCTCAGCGATTGCCGTCGAGCCCCAAAGAGCGGTGGTCGTGCCCGGCACCCCCGTATTTCAACGTCCCAGGACCCACCGGAGCAATTGAGCCAGCGAAGCCGGTTGACCGGTGCGCAGCACGGCGATCCGGAAAATCCGGGCGCACGCCCAGAGAACGACGATATCCGAGACGACCAGCAGCACCAGGGTGCCGATCACCTCCAGCATCGGCGGATGGGCCGCCACCCGGTTCATCATCACGAAGGGCGTGTAGGGAGGGATCCACGAAAGCACGGTCGCCACCGGGCCATTCGGATCCTTCGGGATGAAGGTGATCGAAACCAGCGGAACCATCATCAGCAGGGCGATCACCCCGGTGAAATTCTGGGCCTCCTTGAGGTCGTTGCAGGTGCTGCCCAGAGCGAGGATCACCCCGGCATAGAACAGGTAGCCCAACAGGAAATAGAGGCCGAAGGCCGGCAGGAGCCAGGAATCCCCCAGCAGGGTGGCCAACTCGATCGGCAGCCGGGTGACCATCGAATCGGGAGCGAGGGCGGCGGCTCCGCTGGTGTGGATCATCCAGAAGGTCACCAGCACCAACGAACCGATCCAGGACAACGCCATCACCGTTCCCACGGCAGCCACACCGATCAGCTTTCCGGCCATCAATTCCAGAGGGGTCACCGAAGACATCAGAACCTCGAGGATCCGGTTGGAGCGCTCCTCGATGAGGGAGTTGAGCAGCATCTGGGAGACGCCGAACACGGCGATCCACAACAGGTACACGAAGGCGCTGGGGGCCCATTGTCTAAGGAGATCGGCCGCCCCCACCCGCTCTTCTCCCGCGGCCTTTCGAGGGTCGAGTCCGATGACTCTGGCCTGTCCCTTCTCGACCTGGTCGACCACCACCGGATCCATCCCCAGGCGGGCATACTCGCGTCTGCGGAACTCCCGTGAAAGAGCCTCCCCCATGCGTTCGCGCAACTGGGTATCGGCCTGATTGACCGACCAGAACCTCAGGCTGGGAGGGGCATTGGAGGCCGGATCTTCCTCCAGGATGGCGACGGCGAACAAGGACACCTCACGATCGGATCCCTCCGGCCGGAAGGTGCGATCCTCGCGCATCCAGTCGCGCAGCCGGCCCTCGAATTCACCCCGATCGCCCCGCCATTCCAACTCCTTCGGCAAGGCGACCCGCCGGTGAAGTGGTTCCGGGGGCGTGAACCGGCCGGCATCGTCCCTCATCCAAGGGGTCAATTCCTGCTGGAGCCTCTCCCAGGGCCGGGACGCCGGATCCAGACCGGAGAGGGGTTGATCGGAGCGGAGCCGGGGTGCCACCCATTCCCGGAAACGCAGGTTTTCCCTCCGGGACTCGACCTCCTTCAGGCGCCCCGACACGACCGCGCCGAGCCGGCCGTCGGCCGAGGTGTCGATGAGGGCGAAATGGCGGGTGGGAGTTCCTTTTCGGGCCAGGAGCAGCGGCACCTGCGAGGCGACCATCCAGATGAGGGGCACCAGCAGGATTCCGAACCAGAACCCGCGGGTCCTGGCATTGTCGAGGAATTCACGGACGGCGATCAACAGGGTGTTTCTCATCGCAGGGTCGCCTCCCGGGCACCAGGGCCCACAAGATGCACAAAGACTTCGTGGAGATCGTTCTCACGGACCTCGAATCGGCGCAGGCGCAACGACCGCTCGAAACAGGCCTCCAACACCGCCGCGGCCGAGGCTCCGGAATCCAGTTCCAGGCACCAGATGCCGCCCTCCTGTCGGGTGCGACTGCGGACACCCGGCAGCGATTCGAGCGCCTGCGCGGGATCGACCCACTCGACCCGGATCTGGACGGGCATCCGGCGACGGGCCTCGGCAACGGTGCCCTCGAAGAGCCCGCGCCCGCCCCCGAGGATGATCAACCGATCGCACAGCCGTTCGGCATGGGCCATGACGTGGGTGGAGAACAGGACCGTGCAGCCCCGCGCCTTGAGGTCGACGATGACCTCCTCGAGCACCTCCTGGTTCACCGGATCGAGTCCGGAAAACGGTTCATCGAGCAGGACCAGTTCGGGATCGTGGGCGATGGAGGCGAGCACCTGCACCTTCTGACCCATTCCCTTGGACAACGCCTCGATCTTCTTGTCGGCGAAGGCTCCCAACCCGTACCGGCCCAGCAGATCACGAGCCCGTGCGCGGGCAACCCGACCTGAAACCCCTTTGAGGGTCGCGAAATAGGCGATGGCCTCGACGGCGGTCATCGTTCGATACATCCCTTTCTCCTCGGGCAGGTAGCCGACCCGGTTTCGGACCGCCATGGCCGAAGGGGATCCGAGCACCGACAGTTCGCCGGAATCGGGCAGGAGCATCCCGAGGATCATCCGCAGGCTGGTGGTTTTTCCGGCCCCGTTCGGCCCCAGGAATCCGTACACCGAACCGACGGGCACCGACAGGGACAGGTCTTGCACCGCATGGAACGTCCCGAACGACTTGCAGACATGCCGAAGTTCCAGGGCGACAGACATGTGATCAGCCTGTTCACCGGGCGAAGCCGGGACAAGGACATCCCGCCTGGGCCTTCCGCCGGGTTGCACAGGGAGCGTTGCAAGATCGGCACCGCTTCTCGGATTCCCTCCGGCTTCGGACGGAGGCATGATGGGCCCGCGCAATGAATCCGACAGCCCCTTCCTTCACCGTCAATGGACGCACCTACACCCCGCCGGCCCGTCCGGTGGCCGTGCTTTGCCTCGATGGATCGGCCGACGCCTACCTCGATGCCGCCATGGCCCGGGGGCTCATGCCGCAGGTGCAACGACTGGCCGTCCAGGGATGGCGCGGCTCGGCCCGGGCCGCGATGCCCACCTTCACCAACGTGAACAACAGCGCGATCGTCACGGGGGTGCCACCGGCGGTCCACGGGATCGGTGGCAATTTCTTCTTCGACACCTCCATCGGGCAGGAGGTGATGATGAATTCCTCGAAGTTCCTGCGCGTGCCCACGCTGTTTCCGGCCGCCCAGTCCGCCGGACGCAAGGTGGCCGTGGTCACCGCCAAGGAAAAACTCCGGGACATCTTCGCCAGTGGTCTGATCAGCCGGGGCGGCATCGCCTTCTCCTCTGAAAAAGCGCGGGAAGCCATGATCGCCACCCACGGCATCGAAGGGGTGGAAGCCCTGGTGGGGCCGACGCCCGCCATCTATTCGGGCGACGCCTCGCTGTATGTGCTCAAGGCCGGCGTGCAACTGCTGCAGGCCGGGCGCGCTGATTTTCTCTACCTCAGCACCACCGACTTCATGCAGCACAAGTACGTGCCCGACGCCCCGGAGGCCCTGGCCTTCTATGCCGGCATCGATGCCGAGGTCGGACGGCTCTTGTCACTGGGTGCGGTGGTGGGCATCACCGCCGACCACGGCATGAACTCCAAGCAGCGGGCCGATGGATCCCCCAACGTGGTGTATCTCGAATCCGAGTTGGACGCCCGGTGGGGCCCCGGTTTCCGGGTGATCCTGCCGATCACCGATCCCTACGTCGTGCACCATGGGGCGTTGGGCTCGTTCGCCCAGGTGCACCTGCCGACCGACCGATCATTGCCGTTGACCGAGGTGCTGGACTTCATCGGCAGCCTGCCCGGCATCACCGAGGTGATGTCCCGCGACCAGGCCGCCAGGCTCATGGAATTGCCCGCCGATCGCATGGGCGATCTGGTGGTCTGCTCCGGACGTGATGCGGTCATCGGCCGCACCCCGGCCTATCACGACCTCAAGGCCATCGAGGGCGGACTCCGCTCCCACGGCGGTCGATACGAGGAGATGGTGCCCTTCATCCTGAGCCATCCGCTGAAGACCGCCTACGCCGCGCGGGCTCTGGGCGACCCCCGGAACTTCGACATCTTCGACTTCACCTGCAACGGCACCCTGGCCGCCTGAGCCGCTGTGACTTCCTTGAACGACTCCTGGACCTCGCGGGCCCTCCGGCGTTTCCCCGGCGGTTCCAATGGTGAATTCGGGATCCCTCCGGAGCTCCTGGTGGTTCCGGAACGTGGCTCGGGAGCCCGGATCTGGGACACGCAAGGCCGGGAATTCCTCGATTTCACCATGGCCTGGGGATCGGCGCTGGTGGGCCATGCCCACCCCAAGGTCGTGGAGGCGGCCGCCGCAGCCGCCCGGGACGGCATCAACTTCGCATCCCTCAACCGCCGTTCGATCGAACTGGCCGAGCGCATCGCCTCGGTGAGCCCGTGCGCCGAACGGATCCGCTTCGTCGCCTCGGGCACCGAAGCCACCCTGCTCTGCCTGCGGGTGGCCCATGCCGCCACGGGCCGACCGAGGGTGCTGCGCTTCGAGGGAGCCTATCACGGGCAGCACGCGGTGGGAGTGGCCGGAATGCTCCACAGCCGCCCCACGGCGCTGCCCGCCTGCGACCCCGCCGGGGCCGGGGCTCCATGGACCGAACACGACGTCCTGGTCGCCCCTTACAACGACCTCGAGGAGACCACCCGCATCGTCGAAGCCCATGCCGCATCGCTGGCCGCGGTGATCGTGGAACCCCTGCATCGATGCCTCAAACCCCGACCCGGATTCCTCGAAGGGCTGCGGGAACTGACCCGTCGGCGAGGCATCGTGCTCATCTTCGACGAGGTCGTGACCGGCTTCCGCCTCGCGCCCGGAGGCGCCCAGGAATACTACGGCGTGGTTCCGGACCTGGTGGCCTATGGCAAGGCGCTGGGGGGCGGTTTCCCCATCGGCGCCTTCGCGGGCCGGTCCGAGATCATGGAAGTGCTCGAAGAGCGGCGACTGCCCGGACCGCGCTACGTTTGGAGTGCCTCCACCACGGGCGGAAACCCCGTGTCGTGCGCCGCCGCGTTGGCCACGCTCGATCTTCTTCTCCAACCCGGGGTGCACGCCGAACTGCACGCGTTGGGGCGACGCTTCCGGGAAGGTCTCCAATCGGTCATCCGCAACGCCGGTGAATCGGCCCAGATCCTCGGTGACGGCCCGCTGGGTCAGGTGGCCTTCTCGGCCGAACCGGTCGTCGATCAGGCCTCCTGGCTGGCAAGTGACCGCGCCCGGGGCGCCCGTCTGATGCTCGAATTGCTGGCGCGCGGCATCTTCCTCAACCCGATGGGCACCAAGCTCTACTTGTCCCTCGATCATTCCGAAGCGGTCTTGTCCGGCTTCATGGAGGCCTTCGCCCAAGCCCTGCCCGCCTCGGCCACAGCGCGATGAACCCCGCTCCCCCAATCGCCCCCTTTCCGATGAACCTCAACAGCCTCGTGGCCGGAAAACCGATCGTCTCGGATTCCGTGCTCACCGTCCGCAACCCCTACGACCAGTCCGTCTCGGGCACGGTCACCCTGGCCTCGCGTCGGCACGCCCTGGAGGCCATCGCGGCCGCCACGGCATTCCGCGACACGCCCACCCGCTACCAGCGGGCCGACATCCTGGAAAAGACGCGCACCGCTCTGGAGAACCGTCGCGAGGAATTCGCACGCATCATCACCTCGGAGGCCGGTCTGGCGTTGCGGGAAGCGCGCTACGAGGTCGGACGCACCATTGACGTCCTGCGCTTCGCGGCCATGGAGGCCCTGCGCGATGACGGTCAGATCTTCTCGTGCGACATCTCCGCCCAGGGCAAGGCGCGCAAGATTTTCACCACCCGCGAGCCCCTGCGCTGCGCGGTGGCCATCACCCCGTTCAACCATCCGTTGAACCAGGTGGCCCACAAGGTGGGTCCGGCCATCGCGGCCGGCACGCCGATCATCCTCAAGCCCTCCGAGAAAACCCCTCTGGTCGCCCTGCGTTTCGCCGAACTGCTGCACGCCTCCGGGCTTCCGGGTCCGATGTTGAGCGTCCTGCTCGGACCCACCGCCGAGGTCGCCGAGGTGCTGGTCGGTCACCCGGAGGTCGAGGTGGTGGCCTTCACCGGCAGCGTTCCGGTCGGAAAGAAGATCTCCACCACGGCAGGCTACAAGAAGCTGGTGCTGGAGCTCGGGGGCAACGACCCGCTCATCGTGCTCGACGATGCCGACATGGATCTGGCCGTGACGCTGGCGGCCGAGGGCAGCTACCGCAATTCGGGGCAACGCTGCACCGCGGTCAAACGGATCCTGGTCCAGGAGGCCATCGCCGAGGAGTTCACCCGGCGCTTGGTCGAGAAGACCCGCGAGTACCCCTGCGGAAACCCCGCCGACGAAGGGACCAAGGTGGGCACGGTGATCGACGAAGCCTCGGCCCGGTCTCTGGAGGCCGTGGTGCAGGATGCGGTATCGCAGGGGGCACGGGTCCTCATCGGCGGCCAACGGCAAGGCGCCTTGCTGCAACCGACCGTGATCGACCGGGTGCCCCGCGACTGCCGCATGGTGGTGTGCGAGAGCTTCGGCCCTCTGGCTCCCATCGTCACGGTCCGCGATCTCGATGACGCCCTGGACGTGGCCAACTCGACGGCCTATGGCCTGAGTTCCGGCGTGGTCACCAACAACCTGGCCCATGCCCTCAAGGCGATCCGAACCCTCCGGTGCGGCACGGTGAACATCAACGAAGTGCCCGGGTTCCGCGTCGAGAGCTCGCCCTTCGGCGGGATCAAGGACAGCGGGCTGGGAATCAAGGAGGGCGTGATCGAAGCGATCAAGGGCTACAGCTACGTCAAGACCTTCAGCCTGCCCTGGTAGGCCGGTGAGGGATCTCGGGGCGGCCGGCCCGGGCCCGACCGGTGAAGGCCGAACCCGGCCGCCCCGACTCCCGGGCCCATCACCAGATCTTCGCCCGGTCCTCGGGCTTGCGCCACAGGGGCGAAGTCTCGGTGATGCCCCAGGCCTGGTAGAATTCCGGCAGGTTCACATGCGGTCCGATGCCCCGGAATTGTCCCGGTGAATGCGGATCGACCACCAGGCGACGCTGGAGTTCGGCCTCGCGCCAGTTGACCCGCCAGAGCTGGGAGAGGCTCAGGAAGAACCGTTGTTCCGGAGTGAGTCCGTCGATGACGCGGCGTCGGGAGGGATCCTTGGCCAGAGCCCGCTGCAAGGCTTCGAAGGCGATGCTGGTGCCCCCGAGATCGGCGATGTTCTCGCCCAGGGTCAACCGTCCGTTGACCCGTTTGCCGGGCAGGGCTTCATAGGCCCCATACTGGTCGACAACCTTCGCCGCGCGTCGGTCGAACTCCTTGCCGTCGGCCTCGGTCCACCAATCGCGCAAGTTGCCCTCGGCATCGTACTTGCGCCCCTGGTCATCGTAGCCGTGGGTGATCTCGTGTCCGATCACGACACCGATGGCCCCGTAGTTCACGGCATCGTCCATCTCGAGATCGAAAAAGGGCGGCTGGAGGATGCCCGCCGGAAACACGATCTCGTTGAGCGGCGGACTGAAGTACGCGTTGACCGTCTGGGGGGTCATGTGCCACTCGGCCCGGTCGACCCTCTTGCCGATACGCGCCAGTTCCCGACGGGATTCGAACACGTTGGCCCGAAGCACATTGCCCAGATGATCGTCCCGGCGGATCTCCAGCCCGGAGTAGTCGCGGAACTGCTTGGGGTGTCCGACCTTCTCGGTAAACCGATCGAATTTCTGGAGCGCCTGGCGTCGGGTCGACTCCCCCATCCACTCCAACTTGCCCAGGCGTTCGCGGAACACCCCGCGCAGGTTGGCGATGAGCTCCGACATCCGAGCCGCGGCGGCGGGCGGGAAATGCTCTTGAACATAGAGCCGCCCCAACGCCTCACCCAGAGCACCATCGATGGACTTGGCCGCGCGCTGCCAGCGCGGTTCCTGCTGGGGCTGGCCCCGCAGGACGGTTCCGTAGAAGCCGAATGATTCGTCGGCCGGAGCCGCGTGCAGGTGTTCGGCCAGGCTGCTTACCAGATGCCACCGGAGATAGGCCAGCCAGTGATCGGCCTCGACCTCGGAGACCATGCGATCGAGCTCCTTGAAGAACTCGGGCTGGCCCACGATGACCGTGGCCGGATCGGTGATGCCCGCGGCCCGGAAGTAGGCTCCCCAAGGCAGATGGGGAGCCAGCTGATCGAGTTCGTTGCGGGAGAGCTTGTGGTAGTTCTTCTCGCGGTCGCGCAATTCGGTGCGCGTGCGACTGGCTTTGGCCAGGCGGGTCTCGAGGGCCAGGACGGCCTCGGCGGCGGCTCCGGCTTCGGACTCCCCGTCGCCCAGGAGTCGCAACTGGGCGGCGATGTGCCGCCGGTATCGGTCGCGCTGGCTGGTGAAACCCTCGGCCAGATAGTAGTCGCGGTCCGGGAGACCAAGCCCACCCTGCACGAAGTGCAGCGCATAGACCGAGCTGTCCTTGGCGTCCGGTTGGACGCCCATGCCGAATCCCGCGGCGATACCCCGCAGATGCCAGTCGGCCAACAACGCCATCGCCGTCTCCGGATCACGGACTTCCTTCAACCGGGACCATTCGGGATCCAACGGAGTGAATCCCAGACGCTCGATGCGGTTGGTGTCCATGGCCGCCGCGAAGAAATCGCCCACCTGCCGGAGGGGAGAAGCGGCGGGGGCCTGGGCCTCGGCCGCGGCCTTGACCAGGATACCTCGGATCAACCACCAGTTCCGCTCTTGGAGTTCGTCGAACCCCGCCCAGCGCGATTTGTCGGAAGGCACCGGGTTGTTCTTGCGCCAGGCGCCGGTGGCGAATTGGTAGAAATCCGCCTTGGGATCCACCGATCGATCCACATAGCTCATGGAGAACCGGGGGACGGGTGGCGGATTCTCGGCGGCCCCGACTGCGACGGGCAAGGTCAGCCACAGGGCCGAAGCGGACAGGCTCGCCCAGGCCCGACAGACCTGATGAAGACGGCGACGTTGGATTCCGGACATGCGGGCAGGTTGCCCTTCATGGAATGGAAATCAACCCGCTCGGAGGCCGGCGACCGAGTGAGCGTGACCGCGGGCGCATCGGTGCCGGTCGGTCCATGGGCATGGTCCACACCGGTCCGGGAACCCCTCGGCCCGGGAACGCCTCGGCAGGCATCCTTAGATCGACGTGAGCAGTTCGGTGATCTTGATGCCGAAACGATTCTCGACCACCACCACCTCCCCGCGGGCCACCAGTTTGGTGTTCACATGAAGGTCCACAGGGGCATCGGCCACCTTGTCCAACTGGACGATCGAGCCGTTGGTCAGGTTCAACACCTCACGCATCGGCAGATGACAGGATCCGAGCTGCACGCTCACTTCGACGGGAACGTCCAACAGGATGGAAAGATCGGTGGTTTGACTCATGGAAAGTGCGTTCAGGGATTGGAACCCAGGGTGATTTCGTCGATTTCAACGGCCCAGCGTCCCTCCACGGTGCCCAGGCGACCGTAGTAGCGTTTCTCCGAGGCCAGCTTCACCTGGACCCGCTCGGCGAATTCCGGCGGCAGCGGGACGACATCGCCCACCCGAAGTCCGACCACATCCTTGGCGCGCAGTTTCAACCCGTTGGATTCGGCCGAGACCCGCATCGGCGTGTCATCGTAGTGGGTGTTCCAGCTGCCGCTGCGTTCGGTGGGGACATCCGGCAGGTCTTCAGGGCCCGGCTTGAGCCGCGAACTCAGCAGGTGGACGATCGGCTCGATGGTCCAATACGGAAAGGCGACCTGCAGGGTCTCGGTGCAGTCGTTCACCTTCGCCTCGATGGAGAGCACCAGCATGATGGCGTCGGGATCGACGGTCTGGAGGAACAGCCCGTTGCTTTCGTGACCGAAGAGCGCCGGTCGCAGGTCGCGATACCGGGCCCAGTGGGTGCACCACTCCGTCAGGATGAGCAGCACCACCTGATCCAACAAAGTGACCTCCAGTTCGGAGAGTTCCCGGTTTCCGGTGACCGAGTGTCCCGGGCCTCCCAACAGCCGGTCGACAATGGTCAGCCCCAGGCGCGGCGGGACATCCAGCAGGCAGATCCCGCGCAGCGGCTCCACTCGGAAGAGGGAGATGTGCGTCGGGCTGTTGAGGCTCTCGCACCACTGACGGAAGGAGATGGTGTGCAACTGCGACATCTGCAGCACGAACTCCACCCGCAGGTAGATCGACAGACGGGCCGCCAGCGACTGGATGAATTCTTCGTGATGGATGCGCAGCTTCCGCAGCTCGATCGGCGAGAGGAAGACCGGTGTCCGGAAGTCGTAGGCCGAGATGGAGTCCCGATTCTGGTTGCTCCGGCGACCGTTCGACTGGAGGACGACGGTGTTCGACTCCTCCTCCTGCACCTGTTGGAGCAGGCGCTCGACTTCTGACTGGGAGAGCACATCTCCCATGGATCCGGCCGGGTCCTGCATAAGGTCTTGGGGGGATTCGGTTACTGGACGGCCATGTCGGGGATCACGACCTCGGAGAAGGACCCCTGGCCGATGACTCTCGCGAAGGCGTTCTTCAACTCGGCCCGGATCGTGTTGCGGGCCCCTTGACGCTCGATGTCCATCAGGGTCTTGGTCTGCAACAGCGACGAGGCGGCATCGCGAAGGTCTTGCGCCCGGTCTTTCACCAGGTCCGGAAGCTTGGGGTTGGTTCCCCGGATGCCGATCTTGGCCATCAGCAGGCGTGAGCCCATCGTGCCCGCCACATTGACGGTGACCGACTCGAGCATGTGGGTCTCATCCTTGGCGCCGCCGTGCCCTTTGGATTCCCCGCCATGGGAGCCGCTGCCGCCCGAGGATCCGTGGTCCGGACCAGCCGCCGGGGCATGAGACGTCTCCCCATGTCCCGAGCTCGATTCTCCATGGGTCGCCCCGTCGTCGCCATGCCCCGCATCGGCCGGGGCGTTGGCGCCCGCGGCCGCGGATTGATTCAGGCGCGGCAGCAGCACGAACTGGGTCATCGCGAAGGCGATCACCGGCAACAACACGAGATTGAGGATCAACGGCAGCATCGCCTTGATGCCACCGGACGACTCGGACTTGGAACCGTCGTTCTTGTCTGGAGCGGATGCAGCCATAAGCGTCGGGAGAAGACTTCGGATCAGCTCATCAACGCTTCAGGTTGATCAGCTCCTGGAGGATTTCGTCGGAGGTGGTGATGATCTTGGCGTTGGCCTGATAGCCGCGCTGGGTGACCATCAGGTCGGTGAACTGGGTGGCCAAATCGACATTGGCCTGCTCCAGGGCCTGCCACTGGATCTGCCCGCGCCCGGCCTGTCCCGGGGTTCCCAGCCCCACCGGACCCGCGGCGGCCAGGTTGCTGAAGCGATTGCTGCCCACCTTGGTCAGGCTGTTGATGTCGCGGAAGGTCTGGACCTGGATCTGGGCGATCTTGAAGGGCTCCGGAGGCGTCGCCGGAGGCGGAACCAGCGTGCTGCGCAGAGTCAATTTGACATCGCCATTCGATTCGATGCGCCACGACACGGCCTCGGTGTCGGCCGGCAGATTGGACGGAGTCAGGGTGATGCGGATATCGCTGGTGGTGGTCACCGCCGGATCGGTCGAGACTCCCTGCACCCGCATGCCGTCGGTGGTGGTGAGGTATCCGTTGGCGTCGGCCCGGAAATCACCCGCCCGGGTGGCGTACACCGCGTTGTTGGAGGCGTCGCGGACCAGGAAGAACCCGCTGCCGTCGATGGCCATGTCGTAGGGTTGACCCGTGGCATCGATGCTGCCCTGGGCGAAGCTGTTGGAGACATCGGACAGCGCGACACCGCTCCCGATCTCGGAGGCGCTGGAGCCGGTGGAGAACTCCGAAAGCTTCTGGCTGAACACGTCGACGCCCTGGGCGCGGCCGGCCCGGAAGCCGACGGTGTTCACGTTGGCGATGTTGTTGCCGATGACATCCAGCTTGTCCTGCTGGAAATGGAGTCCGCTGATGCCGGTGTTGAGTGATCTGAGCATGGTTTGACTGGGGTTGGGTTCGTTTATCGGACAATCGATCCGAGGATCTGGCCCAGTTTTCCGGGCAGCGCCTTGAGTTCAGCGGCGCTGACCGGACTGGAGGATCGCGAATCGGCCTTGGGAAGAGAGTCTGGGCCGGCCGGGGCCGGGGCGGTCTCCGCCGGAGCCCTGACGAGGGTCACGCGGGACAGGTCATACGGCACGTCCCCCACGACCAACTGAGGGTTGCCCCCGTTGAATCGCACCTCGGTGACGGCCCCCTCGACGGTGTTTCCGGTCGCAGGATCCTTGAGGGACACCCACTGGCCCAGGAATTGGTTGGCCTGGGATCCTTTGAATTGGGTCCGCAGTCCGGCGATGTCGGCCTGCATCAGGCGCGTCTGGTCCAGGGTGTTGAACTGGGCCATCTGGGCGATGAAGTCGGTGTCCTTCTGGGGATTCAGCGGATCCTGATAGGAGAACTGGGCGGCGATGAGCTTGAAGAAATCGTCCTGACCCAGCGTGCGGGTCGGCGTCCGCCCGATGATCTGCGCTCCGGAGGCATCGGTCCGGGTTCCGGTGGCCGCTGCGACCGGGGTTTCGAACGAATTCGAGAGGTTTCGGCTGGAGGGATCGAGTGTCATGGATCAGGCCCAGGATTCGAGCATGCGCGTGGAAGCGGATTGTCGGACCGGCACGGAGACGGACCGATTGGAATCCGGACTGGGTTGTTGCGGCCCGGCTTCGGCCCGTGTTCCGGCAGCGGCCTCTTCGGACCCCGACGGGTTGCGTCCCCGCCCCCCGGACTGCGGTGAACGCTCTCCGGCGGCCTCCGCAAGCGACCCGGACGCAGTGGCCGAGGGTTGACGCTCCAAGGGAAGCAACTGCACCCCTTGCACCTGCAATTGGCGCTGCAATTCGGGCCACCCTTCGGCGATGGCCTGGGCCTCCCCCCGTTCCAGCGTGGCCCGGATTTCAATGCGTCCCTCACGACGGCGGAGATCGACCCGCAATTCGGATCCGGCATCCGGCCTCAGCACCGCAGTCATCGACGCCGTGCGCATCCGTTGGAGAAGCACCACCTCACCGTTGAGTTGATCGGACAGGCGGGCGACCGAGGAATTCCGGGGGAGCACAACCCTCTCGGTCGTCTCGGCAGCCTGATCGATCTGGGGCATCCGACCGGGATCTCCGGCATTCGCGGCGAGCATGGACACACCCGGGTTGAGGTCGATGACCGGGATTTCGGACGAAGCGGTGGACGAAGCCGTCTCCAATTCCATCAAAGCCGAACCGCGCGGCCGTGGGGCCGCCTCGGGGGCAACTGGGATGGTCGGGACGTACGCCATGTCGTGGGCCTTGGTTGCAAATGTCATGCCAGCCCGATTCAGCAGGGTTCCCTCTTCGGGATTCCCCACTCTGTCGCCAGGAATCAAACGGCTCGAATAGGCCATTTTAATGGGTTTTTTGGGCTCCGTTTCAGAAATCGGCTGCAAAAGAGCCCCTTCTTTCGCCGGTTCCGTCTCTGAAGATGGCACCGACTCCACCGAGGCAATCTCTGCCGAGGCAATCCCCGTTCCGGGCACCGGTTGAGCGGTTTTTTCCGCCCCGGACAACCCCGTCGCATCCGGGGCGGGCACCAGGCCCGATTCGGTTCCCCATCCGGGAACACGCCGATTCGATTCCGGGACCCGCACTGAACATTCCGATCGCGGGCCGTGGTCCGCGGCTCCGGTCCGGACTTCCACCCTCGCGAACCTCGACGAATCCACCCCCGCGACTTCCGAAAACCCGGATGGATCCGCCATATCCCCCGACAACCCACGCCCCGCAACAGGACCCTCGATCGGGTTCCCGGTCTTCGCCTCGGTCTTCGCCTCGGTCTTCGCCTCGGTCTGCCGGCGATGAGCCCACGGCCCTCGGCCCGGCAGCCGCGCTTCCAACGGCTGGATCCCTGGGGCGATCCCGGGATCGGCCATACGCCCCGTACCCAGGCGGGATTCGAGCCGGTCGCCAGAGCCGCCCGAGGATCCCGAGCCGGCCCCGGAATCCGGTTGGGAAACAGCATCCGAGTCGGCCCGGTTGCCTGCGGTGCGACGATCCGGGTCTTGCCCAGCGACGGACCAGGACTCCCCCGTCATCGCAATCGGATTCGGGAGGGATTCCCAGGAGGCGGTCCGGGGCGACGATGGCAAGCCTGCGCTCCGGAGCCCCTGGGGGAGATTCGATCCGGCAGACGGGCCCGCCGCCTCAAGACTCGGACTCGGACTCGGACCAGAGCCAGAGCCAGAGCCAGAGCCAGAGCCCCGAACCGACACAGGAACCGAACCCGGGTTGGAATTCGGGCCATGAACCCACGGCGGCATGCCCGGCAACGGGTTCGAGGCGGGTGAAACCGCCCCGAAAACCAGCTCTGAAGCCGATGCCCGGCCGGCCAATTCCGAGTCGGACTCCGAGTTGGCCTCCGAATCGGGCTCCGAGTTGGCCAAGGCCTCGACATCACCGCTTGCGACTGAGACCCGGTCTTCCGCCAGGCCCGTGACCAGAGCCTTGCGGTGCCCGAGAACCGGACCGGCGGCGGCGCCCCAGCCCCCCGTCTCCGCTTGCCGGCGATGGACCCACTGCGTTCGACGAGACACCGACGCTTCCGACGGTTGAACCCCAGAAGCGTTTTCAGACTCGGCGACTTGGCCGATCCCCGGGCGGGATTCGATCGGTTCGCGAGGGGTGCCACCGGGGGCCGGATCCGTCCCGGAATCCCGTCGGGCGGCGCCAATCGAGTGACCCTGGTCGCCTGCATCAAAATCCGGGGCCTGCCCGGCGGCAAACCAGGACTCCCCTTTCATCGAGGGCGGTTTCGGGAGGGATACGACAGAGTCGGTCCGGGTCACCGACGGAGAGCCTGAACCCCTGGGAACCGGGGCCGGATTCGACACGGCGGACGAGGCTTCCGGGTCAAGACCCCGGTCAAGACCCGGGTCAGGGCCAGAACCAGCCACAGGCACAGGCTCCCGATCGCGAGCCCGGCCCGCCACCCACGGGGCCCCCCACGGCAACGGGATCGAAGCGGGTGAAACCACCCGAGAACCCGGCTCCGAAGCCGACGCCCCCACGGCCGATCCGGAGTCGCTCTCCGATCCGGCCGACCCCTCGCCATCACCACTCGGCAGTGAGACCGCTCCTTCCGCGAAGCCCATGACCCGATCCTTGGAAGGCGCAGTCGGCTTGAAATCCGTCGGGGTCGCACGCCATAGACTCTCCACAACCCCAGGCTGTTGCGACGGGGTTGGATTGGCGGAAAACCCTCCGGTAACACGACCGGATATCATCGGCAGGGATGCCCTCTCGATCGATTCCTCCACCACCACCCCGAAGGCACGCCCCTCTCCGGCCTGAGCACGGAGCATCGACGGAGCGCTCGGGGTGACAGGGCACTCCGATGCAGCGAGCACCCCGGAGACCATCGACTCGAAGGCCGACGACTCCACGGATGCCCCCTCCAAAGGACCCGCGACGGCGCCGCCTCTGGGGAACGCCGGCGGCGCAAGGAACGGCTCACCCCCCGGCGGCCTGAAGGTGATCATGGCTTTTTGCCGGTCGGAACCAGGCGCAGCTTGTCGGAGAGGTTCGCCGCGAGCCGCGCACTACGGGCGTCGGTCTTGGCCAAGGCGTCCAGGATGGCCCCCATCTGGTCATCCTTCATCTGGCTCATGATCTTCACGACCAGTTTCTCATCCAGTTCGGCCACGATCTTCGCCACGCTCGTCGGTTCCATGCCGGCATAGGTCTTGGCCAAGCGTTTCACATTCACAACCTCGTCTTCCTGGATGCGAATGACCTGTCGGTCGATGTCGTCCCGGAGTCGCGCCACCGACTGGGTCACCGAGGCGAGTTCGGCACGCTCCACAGCGAGGCGTTGGGCCAGTTCGTCGAGCTCAATCTGACGCAGTCGGAAGGAGTTGCTCCGTTGCAGCAGTGCGGTGACCAGCGTATCGACGTCGGCATTGAAGAAGTTCCACGAGGGAGTATCGGCGACCTGATCGGCCGTTTTGCCGGCCAGCGGAGCCCCTTGGATCATGGAGGATTCGGGTGTCGCCTTGGCCTTGGGTGCGGAAGGTTTGGGCGGTTGGTAGCCCTTGATGAGCACGACCGCCGTGACGGCCAGATACAGCAGGGCTCCGATCAGGGATGCGACGATGGGAAGAATGGCGGATTTCACGGGGACTGGATTGTCGTTTGAAAGGAGGCGTCGACGCCGCGCCGGCGAAGGGCCATTTCATCGAGGTTCTTCTGCTCCTCGCGCAACTGTTCACGCTGATGGTCTTCCCGTTCCCGGGTGCAGAATCTCTCGACGACCTCGCGTTCACGGCGGCTGAGAAGAACAGCCTTGAGGGAGGCCTCGGTCGCGGCGCAGGCGTCGGCAACCCGGCGGCGTCCCTCCCGGCAATGTTCCTCGAGCATCAGCCGATAGCCGTCCTGCCGGGCCAACCAGGCGGCCGGACACCCGCTGTTCAACTGGGCCTGAATCTCGAGCTGGTGTCGTTGCAACGCCCCGATGCTGGCCTGGAGGCGATCCTCGGCCGTTTGTCGCTCTTGGAGAGCGCGCGAGTGGACCTGCAGCGCCTCCTCCTCACGCCGTTGGCGAAGATCGCGCAACGCGGTGACGCGGGACTGGAAACGCCTCATGCCGACGGGCCTCCATTGACCGCGGAGGCCAATCCGGCCCACGCACCGGTCGGGGAGATTCCTTGATCCACCCGCTGCCGGAGGAATCCATCGATGGGGGCCTTCAACCGGATGGCCGCATCGATGGCCGGATTGGACCCGGCCACGTAGGCTCCGAGACTGATCAGATCGGCGTTGCGCTTGTAGTTGGAGAGAAGTTCCCGGGTCTGGCCCGCCAACCGAAGCTGATCCTCGGAGCAGAGGTCGCGGGTCAGACGGCTGATGCTCTGGAGCACATCGATGGCCGGGTAGTGATTCTGCTGGGCCAGGGTGCGGTCGAGCACGATGTGACCATCGAGGATGCCGCGGACGGTATCGGCCACGGGTTCATTCATGTCGTCGCCTTCGACCAGCACCGTGAAGAACGCGGTGATGGAGCCGTTCTGCCCCGATCCGGCCCGCTCCAACAGTTGGGGCAGGAGGGCGAAGACGCTGGGCGTGTATCCCCGGGTCGCCGGGGGTTCTCCGACGGCCAGTCCGATTTCGCGCTGGGCCATGGCGAAGCGGGTCACCGAATCCATCATCAGCAGCACCGACTTGCCCTGATCCCGGAAGTACTCGGCGATGGCCATGGCCGAGTAGGCTCCCTTGAGACGTGTGAGAGCCGGTTCGTTCGAGGTGGCCACAACGATCACCGATTTGGCGCGCCCCTCGGCCGAGAGATCCTTCTCGAGGAACTCGCGCACTTCGCGTCCCCGCTCGCCGATCAACGCGATGACGTTGACGTCGGCCTCCGCCTGGGCCGCCATCATGCCCAGCAAGGTGGACTTGCCGACTCCCGAGCCGGCGAAGATCCCCAGACGTTGCCCCCGGCCCACCGGAATCAGCGTGTCGAGGGCCTTGATGCCGGTGCCGAATACCTCGCGGATCCGCTTCCGCTGCAGCGGATGGGGCGGTGCGGCCATGCAGGGGGCCCGGAAGACCGGCTTCACCGGAGGAAGGCCGTCGATGGGCTCGCCCAGTCCGTTGAGCACCCTCCCCAGCAGATCCGGTCCCACGGGGACCTCCAGCGGATGGCCGAGGGCCACCACCTCGGCGCCGGGATGGATTCCCTGGGTCTCACCCAGAGGCATCAGGAGAACCCGGCCCTGACGAAAGCCCACCACCTCGGCCACCGAGTCGCCATTGTTGCGGGCCCCCTCGATGCGACACAATTCACCCACGGCGCACAGCGGGCCTTCGCTCTCGATGACCAGGCCGATGAGCTGGACCACCCGGCCGCGATTCTCCACGACGCGTGTGCCGCGGACCCGCTCCAGGACGCCCCCCAATCGGTGTCCCGACGCTGTGCCGGTGGGGTTCATGATTCCATGGATTGCCGCAGCAGCTCGAGTTTGACCTCGCGACGGGCATCGACCGTCCCGAAGTCGGTGTAGACCAGACACCCACCGCGCCCCACTTCCGGCGAGGCCTCGAAGCGGATGCGCTCCCCGCCCAACTCCTTGAGCAGGACGGGGCTGTTGACCCCTTCGATCAGGGCCAGATCCTCGGCGTGGAGCTGCACCCGGACCCGACCGGTCTGACGCAGCGACGCCAAGGCCTCGTCCAAGGCCGCCTCGATCATCGAGGAGGAGATCTCCACGCTGTTGACCACCTTGCGCGCCGTTTCCCAGGCGATCGCGATCAACGCCTGCTCGCAGTCGCGCACCACCTGCGGGATGGTGTTCTCCAGCTGGGTGAACAACCGGTTCTGGAGATGGCGCAGATCGGCCCGCTGCTGGACGAGCTGTTCGCTCAAGGCCCGCTCGCCGTCTTCGACGCCCCGGGCGTAGGCCTCTCGTTCGCGCAGGCGCCATTTGCGCTCCAGTTCCGAGAGCGAGACCTTGACGATCCGTACCTCGCGGAGCGCCTCGTCGAACAGGATGGGATCGCTGTTGGGTTCCATGATCAGGAGGCGCTGAGGCCTTCGTTTTCGGATTCGGATTTGCGGACCAGCTCGATGATGCGCATCTGGGCGGCCTCGATGTCGCGGAGCTTGAGCGGCCCCATGAAGCTCATCTCCTCCTGCACCGTCTCGGCGGCACGCTTGGAAACCGCGCTGAGCAACGCCCCCTTGAGGGTGTCGCTGGCCGTCTTGAGGGCGATGGCCAGATCGCGCAGATCGACCTCGCGAAGCACCTTCTGGAGGACCGGGGTTTCGAGGGTGGCGACATCCTCGAAGGTGAACATCTTCTGGCGGATCTGCTGCCCCAACTCGGGGTTGCGCTCCTCGATGTTCATGAGGAGCGACTTGGTGAGATTCTTGTCGAGCGAGTTGAGCAGGTTGGCTGCGCTCTTGAGGCCGCCGGTGAGGTTGAGCGCCCGGGTGTGCTGGGTGCCGAGCTTGCGGTTGAGCTGTTCGACCACCTTCTCGACGATTTCAATGGGTGTGGGGGCCAGCGTGGCCAGCCTCTCGATGACCTGATCGCGGAGATCACCCCGGAGCATGATCAGCAGTTGCGAGGCCTTCTCGGGCGGCAGGTACGACAGGATCAGCGAGATCGTCTGCGGTTGCTCCTGCTTGAGCAGGTTGAAGATCTGGCGGGGCTCGAGCTCCACGATCTGGGTCATCGACGACACCGGGGTCCGGGTCGGCAGCACCCGGCTGATCACCGTGGCCGCCTTGTACAACCCCAGCGCCTTCTCGAGCATGGACTGGGTGAATTCGAACCCGCCGCGCAGCGAGGTGCTGGCGTGGATGGCCACGTCGGTGAACTCCTTGAGCACGGTGTTCTGCATCTCGATGGAGAGCATCCCCACCTTGGCCATCTCGGCGCAGATGGCCTCCAGCTCATCGGGTTGGAGGCCCCGGAGGAACGAGATGGAGGTCTCCTCGCCCAGGACCACCAGCAGCATGGCGATCTTCTGGATTCGGGTGAGTCGGGCGAAATCGGCGGGACTCGACGCCAGGAGTTCAGGAGTGGGGGCGGCCATGGGAGATCACTTCGCCTTCTCCGCGCCGCGGGTCATCCAGGTGCGCAGGGCGTGGGTCATGTTGTTGGGGTTCTCCTTCATGAGCTGGTTCATCATGTCGGCGGTCATCACGAAGGGCTGGACCTCCTCAGGCTCGACGGACGGTCCCTGACGAAGGCCTGCGGCGAAGCCGTTCATGCCCCCTCCACCCTCGCCCGCACCGGCGCCCACGGGTATCCCGATGGGGATCTCGTCGATGCTGGTCTTCTGGAAGATCCGCCAGAACAGGACGAGGATGCAGACGCCCAGCAGGGGAAACACCGAGTCGCGGGCCAACTCGGTCCACATGCGCTGGCGTTCGCTCTTCTCCAGCTGCCGGGTCAGCTCCATCGCCGGCTGGTCGTTGAAGGAGATCTCCTCGACGGCCAGTTCGTCGATCCGGCCGGCATCACCTCGCTCGATGATCCCCAGAGCCGACTGGACGGCCCGACGGATCTTCTGCATCTCGTTGGTGCCGCGGGGCACGGCCACCCGATTGGTGCCGTTCATCGTGTACTCGATGGGGATGAACACGGCGGCCGAGATGCGCTTGGTCGAACCGGGGATGTGGTTCTGGGTCGTGGTGACCTCGTTGATCTCGTACTGGTTCTGGGTGACCTTCTTGTTGGTGTTGTTCTTGGAGACCGGTGCGGTGCCGGCCGGGCTGTTGGTGTCGGCGTTGGCGTTGGTCGCGGCCCCGGGAGCACCGATGGCGCCGACCGCGGTCGAGGTGCTGTTGTCGATGCGCTCGTCGGTGATGGTCTCGGTGCGCTTCACCTGACTCTCCGGGTCGTACTTGGTCTCCCGGCGCTGGAGCGTGGTGTAGTCGAGATCGACAGAGACCCGGGCCAGAACCCGCATGGGACCGCCCACATAGGGGGCCAGGAAGGATTCCACCTTCTTGGCCAGGTAGTTCTCGTATTCCCGACGCTGCTTGAGCTGCGACGAGGTGGCCCCGGTGATGGGATCGTTGTCGAAGGCTTCGGTCAGGAGGTTGCCGATGTTGTCGGTGATGGACACCCCCTCCGGATTGAGCCCCTCGACCGCGTTGGCCACGAGGAAACGGATCGCGTTCACCGTCGCGGCCGGGATGGGCACATTGCCCCTGAGCTTCAGGAAGACCGAGGCGCTGGGCTTCTTCTGGTATTCGACGAGCAACCGGTTCTCGGGCATCACCAGCATGACCTGGGCCGATTCGATGCCGTCGACGCGGGAGATCGTCTGCGACAATTCCCCCTGGATCGCCCGCAGGTAGTTCACCCGTTGGACGAAATCGGAGATGCCGAAGTTGGGCTTGTCGAACAGGGAGAACCCGGTGGTTCCGCCTCCGGGAATACCCTTGCCGGCCAACTGGATGCGCAACGGATGGACCTTGTCGGCCGGCACCGAGATCGTGCCGCCGCCCCGGACCTTGTAGGGCACCTTGGCCTCGTCCAGCGCCGTGACCACCTTGGCGGCCTCGGCCTCGCCGAGGTTGCCGAAGAGGATGGCGTAATCTTCGCGGCTGGACCAGACGGCGACTCCGGTCAGACCCAGGAGAACGACCAATCCGGCCAGGACGATCGAGATCCGCTGGTTGACGCCGATCTCCTTCCAGACGGCGGCCAATTGCTGCAGGAGTTCTTGGAAACTGTTGTTCATGGCTTAGGGCGTGGCGATCAGACCTGCATCCGCATCAATTCCTGGTACGACTCGAGGAGTTTGTTGCGCACCTCGACCATCAGCTGGAACGAGACACTGGCCTCCTCCATGGCGATCATCGCCTGGTGCAGCGGAACCCCCTGCTGGGTGACGACCCCCCGGACCGAATCGCCGGCGGCGACCTGCTTGTCGGCGACCTCGCCCACGAAGCGACCGAGGGTGTCGGCGAAGGCGTCGCGCCCGGTGACCCGGCCCAGCGAGGGGATGCCGGTCGGGTTGACGCCGGTGGGCAGGGGTGTCGCGTCGGGAAAGGCCTTGTTGAACGGCTGCAACTTGCCCATCTCCGAGTCGGGGATGAGCTTCCCGAGGTCGCCCAACCCCGCCCTCTGGAGAGCCTCCGTCCCGGCCTTGCCGAGCGCGGACTCCCGGAGGGCGGCCGGGTTGAACATTCGGAGTGCAGAAAGGGCTTCCATCGCGGGGGTTCGGCAAAGGCTCAGCGCTTGCCGATCGACATGGCCTGCTGGGCCAATTGACGGGCATTCTTGACCACGGCGACATTGGCCTCGAAGGCGCGAGACGAGGCGATGAGGTCCACCATCTCTTCGTGGACGTTCACATTCGGGTACCGGACGAAGCCGCGGGCATCGGCATCGGGGTGGTCAGGCTTGAAGACCTCGCGGAAGGGCCGATTGTCGGATTCGACCCGCGTCACCCGGATGGTGGACCCGCTGTTGGGATTGGCCCCGGCATTGTTGACCAGCGACTCGAAGATCACCTGCTTGCGCTTGTAGGGCTGGCCGTCGGCCGCGCGGGTGACGTTGGCGTTGGCCAGGTTCTGGGAGACGATCTCCACCCGGGTCCGCTCGGCGTCGAGTGCCGAACGGGTGCTTTGGATGCTGGGAATGAGTTGAATCATGGCGGTTCAGGCTGGGAATCAACTACGACCGGTGATGGCCATCCTCAGCTTGAGCATGGAACCGGTGATGAGCTGGGTCTCGAGGGTGTGGGCCAGGCTGTTTTCGTTCATGGCCAGCATCTCCTGCTCGAGGTTGACGGAGTTGCCATCCCGGTTGGAGGCCACGGCCGACGGATCGACCGAGAGGGTCGGGGCCGAGACTCCGGCGATCTGCGCCGGATCATCGGCTTTCACCGCATTGAAGAGCTCCGTCTGGAAAGACGGGGCCACATCGATCCGCTTGTAATTCGGGGTCTCAACATTGGCCAGGTTGCCGGCGATGGCCTGATGGCGCAGCACCGTGGCATCCAAGAGTTTCTTGGTGACCACATAGTTGGACTGGTTGAACAGCGCTTGAATCATGGATTCGCCTCCGTCCCACCCGGAAAGCAACGGGCATGCCGACCCGGGAAAAGCCCGATTTTTTAGGTTTTACGGCCAAAATCACCGATTCAAACCACCGAAACGAAAGAGCGACGCCCGGCAAGCCCTCCCTCTGGGCAAAAGCTGCCGCCCCAAGTCGGAATCAGGCCGTGGAGACGAACAGGCTCGAATTACCGGGGTACCGGGACCGCGGGTCGCTCCCCTTCACCGGCTGCAATACGGCCGCAATACGGCTGGGATTGGGCTGGGATTGGGCTGGGATTGGGCTGGGATTGGGCTCAACGAGCGCTCAAAGGCGAGCCCATGCGGCGATGAGGGCTCCCAAGACCCACAACGCGGCCACCGCTCCCACCTTGCCCATGGGGGTCCGGGCCAACCGGTGGCTGAGGTGCCCGGTGTCGCCCACCCAGAACGGCTGACCTCGAAGGGTACGGGCCATCGTCACGAACACCATGTCGAGGCACGGCACCGCCACCACCGAGAACGCCACCCACCAGGCCTTGGGCGGAATGGGCTCCGATTCCGCGGTCGACGCCAGGGTTCCCATCGAAAGGATGGCCAGCAGAAACCCCACCGATTGACTGCCGGCATCACCGAGAAAGACCGACGCCCGGGGGTAGTTGTAGGGCAGATATCCGATCAGGCCGCCTGCGATCAGGGCGGCGAACGGTCCGAGTTCAACGGGACCGCGCAAGCCGGTCGCCGACCACCCGACCGCGGCCGCCCCGATGAAGCCGAGGCCGGCACAGAGCCCGTTCATGTTGTCGCTCAGGTTGAAGGCATTGGTGACCGCCAGGATCCAGAACACCGTGAGGCCGAAACCCAGGGCTTCCGACCCGGAGCCCTGGGGCATCCGGACACCCCAGGCCGCCACGACCCCGGCGAGGAACGCCTGGCCGAGAAACTTCCATCCCGCCCCCAGATCCCGATGATCGTCCCAAGCCCCCAACAGCAACACCCCCCAGGCGGCTCCGGCCAGCACCCACCACCGGCGCACCGCCGAAACCCCGATTCCCGCGTCACCGCCGGTTCGGGCGTCGAGCCCCGCCGTGTGGGCCAGCCCCCAAAGCAGGAAAGCCCCCAGGATCCAGCCGGTGAACACGGCGAACCCTCCGGCCAGCGGGATCGGTTGCCCGTGGATCTTCCGATGGCCCGGCGCATCGACATGATCCCATCGACGGCAAAGGTGCCTCCACCCGGGCACGGCGAGCGCCGAACCGGCCGCGGCCACGACAAAGACCCACAGACTCGCCTGGACCGGAACGTTCATCGAGGTCCGCTCCCCTTCTGGGCCCACAATCGCCGGTAGAGGGCATCGAGAGCCTCGACCATCGCGGCCTCCGAAAAACGCTCCCTCACCCAGGCACGACCCCGCTCGCCCAGGGCCCGGGCCAGGTCGGGGCGGTCGGCCAGCAGGCCTACACGGTCCACCAGCTGGGAGGCATCGCCCTTCAGGAGGAATCCCGTCTCACCTTCGCGGCACACCTCGCCGGCCCCATCGCAATCGAGGGCGATCACGGGTTTGCCCGCGGCCAAGGCCTGCGGAAGGACCCGGGCCAACCCCTCGCGACGGGACAGATGCACCAGCACATCCATCAGGCCCAGGTATCGGCAGACCTCCGAGGGCGGCACCAGACCGGCGAAGATGAACCGACCGCGCAAGGCCGGGCTCGCCGTGGCCATGGCTTCGAAGCGCGCCCGCCACGGGCCATCACCGAGCAACAGGAATCGTACATTAGGAACCCGCCGGACCAGGTCGTTGGCCTCGGCGAACAATTCGTCGTGTCCCTTCAAGCGGAAGAGTCGGGCCACCTTGCCCACCACGAAATCTCCGGGCCGGATCCCCAGTCTCGCGGCCAATTCCGCGTCACGGCCGGCCCCCAGAAATGGATCCAGATCGAACCCGCTGAAGATGCGGGTGTACTGGCCGGGCGTGCCGATCCCGGCCGCTTGGTATTGACGGGCCATCGCCTCGGCCACGACCACGAAGTGATCGGTGGCCCGCGCCGCAGCCCGTTCGGCACCGCGGAAGACGGTGTTGGCGAGCCGGCCTTGGAACTCCCCGAAACTCGGCCCGTGGATCGTGTGGATCACCAGGGGGACTCCCGCATGCCGCGCGGCGAACCGCCCCACGATCCCGGCCTTGCCGCTGTGGGTGTGCACGATGTGGGGACGGGTGCGCCGAAAATGCGCCTTCAGCCGCAGGTAGGCCAACCCATCCATCAGCGGGTGGACGGGGCGCACCAGACTCGGCTCCACCCGGAGCAATCCGGGCACCGCTCGGGCCACGGACTCGAGCGAGCCCTCCGCTCCCCGGGTGGGACCGGAGATCAACTCGACGTCCCAGTCCGGCCTGCGACCCAGCCCCACCACCGAACTGAGGGTGTTCTCCTGGGCTCCGCCGACGATCAGTCGGGTGATGACATGGCTCACACGCATGGGCTCGACAGTTCGGTGGTCCGGCAGGCCCTGCGGCGGGTGGGCGCTGACAGAGGCCTTCAGCGGGCGGCCCGGAGGGTGGCCATGCGGCTCACCACATTGGTGTGCTCGGCCGAGCCCTTGGGAGCCAACTCGAGGTAACGCTCCAATTGCTTGAGCTCTTCGGCAGGCTGTTTCTGCTGACGGGCGATCTCGGCCAGGCCGAAGCGCACTTGGAAGGTCTCGCGCCCCTCCTTGATCAACCGCTCGTAGTCGGCCCGCGACTCGGGCAGCTGATTGAGCATCAATCTGGCGATCGCCCGATTGACCCGGGCCACCGAACTGTCGGGATCACGCTCCAGCACCTGGGTCAGTGTCTCGGCCGCCGGGCCATAACGCCCGAGCTGCATGAGGATCAGGGCCCTCCGTGACAACGGGGCAGGATCGGATTTGGACAACTTCGCCCAGGACTCCGTCATGCTCAGAGACTGATCGGTCTTGCCCAGCAACAGGTAGAGGTAGGAGAGATAATCGCAGAGCTCGGGATTGTTGGGGTTGAGTCTGCGGGCCTCCTGAAGCGCCGCCTCGGCTGCCGGGAGCTGGTTCAGGGCGATGAGCACGCGCCCCTCGGATTCGGCCAATCCGGCCTTTTCGACGGGCGTCCATCGGGCCACCGCGGGATTGGCCTTCAGTTCGTTGAGGGTGTTGGTCGCCGAGGCCAGATCCCCGACGGCCAAGGCGGCCGCGATGAATCCGAACCGGTTGAATTGATTGGTGGGAGACAGGCGGGAAGCCCGGGCGAAGCCGACCGCTGCGCGCCGCACCATGTCATCCTTCTGGGCCATCAACGTCGACGCGAAGATGCGCAGAAACTCGGGCTCATCGACCGGACCGTGCAGGTCGAGCAACCCCGGCTTGCCATCCCAGACCTTCACCAGATCGGCCGCGAGCGGCTTGCCGGCGCTCAAGGCCTGATTGACCTGCAGATTCACGCGGGCGGCCGCATTGTCCCCATTGAGCCTCAGGGCCTCGGTGAAGAGCTTCGATGCCTCCTTCAAACGCCCGCCCTCCTGAAGGAACACTCCGGAGGCGTTGGCCGATCGCGACCACATCGCGGCCACGATCACCGCATTGGACGATCCGGCCGCGGCATCGCGGACGACGGCATCGAGCGAAGGCTGCACCTCGCTCCAGAACCGACGGACCTGCTCGAACTCCGCCTCGTTGGCGAGGGTTGGCAGCAGGGATTTCCGGGGCAGCGCTCCATGCAACGACCCGATCGGCCTGAAATCGAACGGCTCGGCGAAGAAACTGAAGACCGGCGCGGTGAAGAAGGTCTGATTGCTCTGGGCCGCCTGGGTGGCCAGCGTGAGCCAGAGCCCGGCGATGTTGTCCTTGGCCTCGGCGATGGTCTGCAAGGCCGGCCACCGGTCCGCATGGCGGTTCGCGAGAAACTGACGGTAGACACGGACCGGAGCCAAGCGGGTGTTGACCACCAGATGCCCCGGATTGCCTGTCAGAGCCCGGTTCCCGGCGGTCAGGGCCATGAACAAGGTCGGATCGTCGGCGAACACCAAACCGGGAGCCCGATGCAAGGGAGCCAGCATGGTGAGCACGTAGTCGCGCAGGCTGGAGCCGTTGTCGGCGCGGACGGTCTTCCAATTCTTGGCGACCAGGGCCGTGGGGACCAACACGGTCAAGGCCAGCACCGAAACGCCCGCCAAGCGGGACAACCCGGCACTCAACGGGGTGACCCCGTAGGCATGGCGCGGATCGGGACGGCCGGTCCAAAGGAGCAGGTAATAGCCCGCGAAGTACCCCACTGCCAACGAAGCGCAGAAGGAGAACGTCAGGAGCGGCACGCCATAGCCCAACTGACGCGGGCTGACCTTCAGGTCGAAGCCCACGGCGATGCACAGGCCAAACCAGGCCAGGACCAAGACCTGCCAGGCCACCGTGGCGGCCAACGTGTCCAAGCCTGCCCCCAACCGGGAAGGCCAGCGGATGCCCACGCCCACCAGCGGCGCGATCATCATCAGGAAGAGAAACAGGAAACGCCCGCGCGGGAACATCAGCAGATAATTGAACTTCAGCTCCAGACCGGTCCTCAACAACGTCCACGCACTGTCATCGAAGCGTCCGGTCATGCGGGCCGAGAGGGGGATCCAGAGCAGCAGCGAGAGCCCCACCAATCCGGCCAGGAGCATCCGCGAGAGGAATCCCAGATGGAAAAAGCTCAGGCCGCGGATCCAAACGATGGCCGCCAGGAACATCGGTGCGAACCCGATGAAGGCGTGGCTGTTGGCGATGCCGACGCCCACCAGTGCCGAGACGGCCCACAAGCGCGACTCCTTCCGATCGAGGCGGTATTCCAACAGATTCCGGATCGCCAGTGCGAAGATCAGGAGGTCGATCATCTCTCCGGTGAAGGCGGTTGCATGCTGCCAGAAGGTCAACTGGAAGGCCAACAAGCCCACGGCGAGGACCGGCGGCACCCAGGCCAGCGGAATGGTCAGGAGCGCGATGTCGGAGAACTCCCGGATCCGCTCTTCGTGACGCCGGTCATGGGGCAGCAAGGCCACACAGCGGGCCAGCAGGAACACGACCAGGGCGGCCATGGCCCCGGTCAGGATGTTGGCCTGTCCGGGGAAACGAGCCCCGGTGACGGAGGAGACGATGAGACCGAAGATCTGATTGAGAGGCTGGGCGAATGCGTTGTCGAAACCCCAACCCGCCGCCTCGTACACCGGACGAAGACTGTTGACCCCGATCCAGGCGTTGCGCGTGAGCAGGAAGACGGCAAATGCGGTGGCGGCCAGAATCCACGGCAATTTCCGGGTGACGAAGAGTCTCGAGGAAACAGGGGCGTCATCCATAGGGCTGGGGGATAGTTTGGAAAACCCGGGGGAAAGGCAAAGTCGTTTCATTCTGAAACACGCAACCTTGGCGTGTCGTCGACACCGGAACGACGCCGATTTCCTTCCATCGGTGCCCCACCGTCCCCCGGAACGCCCCCGACGACGAAAAAGGGCGCCCGTTGCCGGACGCCCTGAAACTCGGACACAGGCTCGAACCGATTACTTGGAGCCGAGGATCGCGTCCTTCGCGGCCTTGGCCACGCGGAACTTCACGACCTTCTTGGCCGGGATCTTGATCTCGGCACCGGTCGCCGGATTGCGGCCGACGCGAGCCTTGCGGTTGACCAGAACCAGCTTGCCGACACCGGGGAAAGTGAAGGTGTTCTTGGCGTTCTTGTAAGCGAGCTCAGCCAAGGTCTCGAGCACGGTCAGGGCCTGCTTCTTGGTGATTTCGGCCTTCTCGGCGAGAACGGCGGTGATCTGCGACTTGGTGAGGGCTTTAGCGGCTTTGGCCATATTTTTGGAATTTGGAGTTGGGATGTGTGATTTCCGAAGTGACTTCGAACCGGATTTAGCAACGCGATGAAGAGCGTCGCAAGAGAAAAACCCAATGAAAGCGCGGTTTTTCCGCTCCTCTGCGCACCGAGGACCGCTCGGATGGGGCGATCGGCCGGATCCCGACGCGGTGTCCTTGACTTGCGGGAGTCGCCCAACACCATCGTCTTCTTCGAGGTCGACCGTGGGAGGGCAACGTCCGCTCCACCGCCGACCCGGAAGCCGCATCCAGATCGACTCCGATGACTCCTCGCCCCAAGAACAGAACGGTGACCCTCGGTCTCCTGCAACACGCCTGCGGGTCCGATCCCGACGAAAACCTGCGCGTCTGCCTCGAAGCCGGTGCGCGCGCCGCACGGGATGGCGCGAACATCCTCTGCACTCAGGAACTGGTCCGCTCCCAGTACTTCTGCCAATCGGAGGAGCACCGGTATTTCGATCTGGCCGAACCCATTCCGGGCCCCAGCACCCGGGCCTTTCAGGCGCTGGCCAAAGAGCACGGAGTCGTGGTGGTGGCCTCGCTGTTCGAGAAACGGGCTGAAGGGCTCTACCACAACACCGCCGTCATCATCGACGCGGATGGCTCGCTGCTGGGCATCTACCGCAAGATGCACATTCCCGACGACCCGCTCTTCTACGAGAAGTTCTACTTCACCCCGGGCGACACCGGCTTCCGCACCTGGGACACGCGCTTCGGGCGCATCGGAGTGCTGATCTGCTGGGATCAATGGTATCCGGAGGCCGCACGCCTCACCGCGATGAGCGGGGCCGAGATCCTCTTCTACCCCACCGCCATCGGTTGGCATCCGTCCGAGAAGGCCGAATATGGCGTCAACCAGCACGGGGCCTGGGAGACCATCCAGCGTTCCCACGCCGTGGCCAACGGATGCTACGTCGCCGCCGTGAATCGCATCGGCCTGGAGCGCCCGATCGGCGGCGACGGACTGGAGTTCTGGGGCCAGAGCTTTGTCGCCGGCACCAGTGGTCAACTTCTGGGCAAGGCCTCCGTGGATCGGCCCGAAAACCTGCTGGTCTCGGTGGACCTGTCCAAGGTCGACGTCACCCGGACCCACTGGCCCTTCCTGCGCGACCGACGGATCGATGCCTATGGCGACCTCACCCGACGCTACCGCGATTGATCCGGCGCGCGCGGGCGCCTTGGATGGCCGTTGTCTGGTCATCATCGGAGGCACTCGGGGCCTGGGGTGGTCGGCCGCACAGGTCTGCCTTCGTCAGGGAGCCCGCGTGGTCGTGGTCGGGCGAGATCCTCTGGCCGCATCATCCCCGATGGAGCCCACCGAACGCACCCTCGAGGTGATCTTGGCCGATGCGCGGGATCCCGAGACGGCCGAGCGGGCCATCGACTGTTGCGTCCGCCGATTCGGTGGTTTTCATGGTCTCTATCACGTGGCCGGAGGCAGCGGCCGAGCCTGGGGTGACGGACCGTTGCATGAAATCCCCTTGGGCGGTTGGCAGCAAACCCTCGACCTGAACCTGACCTCCGCGTTCCTGTCCAACGGCGCGGCCATCCGATGGTTCCTTCGGGAGAAACAACCCGGCTGCATCTTGAACTGCGGTTCGGTGCTGGCTCAGAGCCCTTCTCCCGACCTGTTTGGCACCGTGGCCTATGCGACGGCGAAATCGGCCTTGGAAGGCATGACCCAGGCGGCGGCGGCGGCCTATGCCCCGCACGACATCCGCGTCAATCTACTGGCCCCGGGACTCACGGCGACCCCGATGTCCCTGAGAGCGCAGTCCAACCCCGCGATCCATGACTTCATCACCCGCAAGCAACCACTGGATGGCGGACGCATGGGGCGTCCCGAGGATCTGGATGCCGCGGTGGTGTGGTTGCTCTCCGAAGGCAGTCGATTCGTGACGGGCCAGGTGATCGCGGTCGACGGCGGATGGTCGGTTTCGGCCGCAACCCCGCATCCGACCGGCCACTTCCCTACCCTTCAACACCCATGAACCCCTCACGCACCGGCAACTCCGTCCATCTGGGAATCGATCTGGGAGGGTCCAGCATCAAGGCCGTGGCGGTGACGGCCGAGGGCGAACTTCTGGAACACCGATCGATCCCCTTCGAGGACCGGGACCGGCAATGGGCTGACCGGATCCGGGATCTGGTCTGCGAATTCCGCCAAGCCCGGGGCTCGCCGATTTCACTGGGGTTATCGGCTCCGGGGCTTGCGTCCCGCGAGGGACGGTCCATCGCCCACATGCCGGGACGCCTGATCGGATTGGAAGGCTTGGACTGGGCACGATACCTGGAGTCGCCGCACCCCATTCCGGTGCTCAACGACGCCCATGCCGCCCTGCTGGGTGAGGTTTGGGTAGGCGCGGCCCGAGGCTTGCGCAATGTCTTCATGCTCACTCTTGGCACCGGCGTGGGAGGCGCGGCCATGGTCGACGGCCATCTGCTCCGCGGTCATCTCGGGCGCGCCGGGCATCTCGGGCATATCACGCTGGATCAGCGGGCTCCCTTGGATGATGTCGGTACCCCGGGTTCCTTGGAGATGGCCATCGGCAACAAGACCGTGTCGGCCCGGAGCCAAGGGCGATACACTTCCACCGAAGCCTTGGTCCGGGACGCGCGCGGCGGCGACCGGCAGGCGCGTGAGTTGTGGCAGGCCTCGGTCGCGAGTCTGGCGGTGGGAATCAACTCGCTGATCAATGTGCTGGATCCCGAGGCCGTCATTCTCGGAGGCGGCATCGCCAAGGCGGGGCCGGATCTCTGGGAACCACTCCGACAGGCTCTGGAGCCCCTCGAGTGGCGCCCCTTGGGATCCCGGGTGCCACTGATTCCCGCGGTGTTGGGTGACCTGGCCGGCGCCTATGGAGCGGCCCGCCACGCGATGACCCGTTGAGATCCGGTCCGGATGGGGAGCTGTTGAGAGCAGCCTCGCGCCACCTCATGGCACGGATGGTTCAAGGCAGATGGATTCCGGCGCTCCAGCACTAGGAGCCGCCGAGAGAACTCTGAAGACAGCTCGAAATTCTTGGTAAACCCTGCTTGCGCTCGTACCGCACGACGAGTGCGCCCTGCCGGGCGCACAACAAAAAAAGCCACCTCGGTTTTCCGAGGTGGCTTTGAATAATCAAACCAAAATTACTTGCGGCGGCGCCAGAGCAGCGCAGCGGCACCGAGAGCGCCCAAAGCGATCGTGGTCGGCTCGGGAACAACCGTGCCACCAGCGACCAAGTTGAACGACTTCATGCCTTCGATACCGCCGGGCAGAGCCAGAGGATCGGTCGGGATGGTGTAGGTGAAGGTCTCGGACAGGCCGGTTCCAGCCACCTTGGAGAGGGCCTGAGCGGCACCCACACCCGAGAGGGAGGAGTCCCAAACGGCAACCTGCAGCGTCACGGTGCTACCGGGAGCGAAACCGTCAAGCGTCGCGATGGCGCCAGGGCCACCCGCGGCAGCCGGATTCCAGGTGCCAGGGAAGGTGGTGGTGGACGCACGGAACGGAGACGGAGCGAAGGACTTGGTCAGAGCGCTGGCGGAGGCACCATACCAGACCTGAGCCACGAAGCTCGTGCCGGTGAGGGGCTTGCCCGACGCGTCATTGACCAAGGCCAGACCGCGGTTGTTCAGGTTGATGGAACCCTGACCGAAAGCCGACACGGCCAGAGCCGAAGCGGCAACGAGGTAAGCGAACTTGTTCATGGTGTTATCTGTTGGGACTGATTAGTTGACAGAGAAGTTGCGGGTGTAGGTGCGAGCAGCGCCCTGCAGGAAGAAGCCTTCGCCCACCTTCACGGTCGGGGCGGAGGGTTCCCAAGCGCCGTCGACGTACGACTTGGCCGAGAAGCCGGAGCCGGTCCACTGATAGACGGTGTCACCCTCAGCGGCGGTCAAACCACCAGCAGCGGCATCAGCGAGGCCACCAGCCAGAGGAACGGGAACAGCCAGGAGGTTGTAACCAGCGGCCAGAGCCTTGCTGTTGCTCAGGCTGACCTCACCGATCAAGGTGATGGTGGTGGCGGCCGGAACGTTGATGAAGAAACCTTCGCCCGGAGCGAGGGTCATGGCCGGAGCGTCCCAAGCGCCATCGATGAAGGCGTTGGCGACATACTTGCCACCGGTGAACTTGTAGACGGCGGTGCCTTCAGGAGCGTTCAGCACGGTGCCGATGGCGTTGTTGCCGTTGTTCAGCTGATTGCCGATCAGGTTGTAACCCTTGGCGAGGCTCAGGCGAACGTAGCCGACGATGTTCTGGCTGGTCACCTGGGCGGACCCGGAGACAGCACCGACAGCCGCGACAACAGCGGCCAAGAGGAGCGATTTGGTGTTCATTGTGGTTTGATTTATTCCGTGTGTGGGGAAGTTCTGTCAGGGCCTCAAGTGAGCGTCAACGGATTTTTCAAAAAAATTCAGCCCTGCCGTTCGGCGGCCGTGACGGTGTTGGCCAGGAGCATCGCGATGGTCATCGGACCCACTCCTCCCGGGTTCGGCGTGATCCAAAGGCATTTGGGCTGAACCTCGGCGAAAGCCACATCGCCGACGAGCCGCGTTCCGGTCTTGCTGGCCGGGTCGCTGATGCGGTTGACACCGACATCGATGACGACCGCTCCGTCACGCACCATGTCGGCCCGCAGGAATTCCGGGACTCCCATCGCGGCGACGATGATGTCGGCCCGGCGGCAATGCGCGGCGATGTCGCGGCTGGCGCTGTGGCACACGGTGACCGTGCAATTGGCCTTGGCCGACTTCTGGATCAGGATCGCAGCCATCGGCTTGCCCACGATGTTGCCGCGCCCCAGAACCACCACCTCGGCGCCCTGAAGGGGAACCCGACTGCGGACCAGCAGCTCATGCACACCGGCCGGGGTGCACGGGAGGAACCCTCCGGAATCCCCCAGCATGAGCCGCCCCACGTTCACGGGATGAAACCCGTCGACATCCTTCTCCGGGAGCACGGCGGCATAGATCACCGCCGCATCGATGTGCCTGGGCAGCGGAGCCTGAACCAGGATGCCGTGGCATCGCCGATCGGCATTCAGTCGGGCGATGAGCGCCAACAACTCCGACTGGGTGGTGGCCTCGGGGAGCACGATCGTGCGCGAATCGATCCCGAGCTCGCGGGACTTCTTCTCCTTCATGCCCACGTAGACCTGGGATGCGGGATCTTCTCCGACCCGGATGAAGGCCAGCCCCGGCTGGACGCCCCGATGCTGGAGCCGGGAAACGCGCACCTGGGTTTCCTGATGGATGTCGGCCGCGATGGCTCGCCCGTCGATGAGATTGTTCATGGGAATCGATCCTTACGCTCGAAGCCGGTCTCAGAGGCTCGAAGCTTCTTCCACGGACTGCACCCGGAGAATGACCTGGGTCCGGAAGCGGGGATCCACGTATTCCTCGGCGACCACGCGCACCGTCTTGCCCCGGAAACCGGCGATCGGAGTCGGGGAGTCCTTCGGATCCACGAGGAACCCGAGCATCCCCTCGCCCCGCTGCGGACTGCGCAACTGATAGTGGGACGGCGATTGGGGTTCGAGGCTTCGGACGACTTTGCCGACCCGGGTGACGATGCGCACCTTTTCGGAATACTGGATCGCCGACTGGGCTCCACCGCCCACCGACTCGCTCGAAGCCCGCTCGAGCAAGACAGCCGGGGCTGGCGCAACGGGCGCAGCAGGCACCGGATCGGGCGGGGCGACCGAAACAGGAGCTGGCGGAGGCGTCGCAACCGGGAGAGCAGCCACCACCGGCTTGGCCGGGGCGGCCGGAGGCGGGGTTGGAGTCGGGGTCTGGGCCGGGGCGGGCGTGACTGCCGCCACCGGATCGCCGTCGGCCGGGAGGATTCCCCCCGTCTTGACCGCCGCCACCTTGGCCGGCCCGGAGGCGTTGGCTTCGATGAACTGAGCCCCCACATAGCCCGAAAGGCCGGCCGGCGGCTCCACTTGCAGCCAGCCATCCGATTCCCGGATCTCGGTCAGGTTGGCTCCTTTTTTGAGCACCCCCAGTTCGCCGTAATTGCGACCCGGCCCCACGCGCAACCGGGCTTCGGGCGCCTTGACCTGATGGGAGGCGCGATCGACCAACGGGGCGTAGACCCAGACGGCCACCTTCGAAGGGAGAGCGATCCGAACGAATCCGTCTTTGGCGCTGCCTTGGGTTTCGACGGTTTCACCCCGCTTCATCCAGGCCAAGACCTCGGCCTCCAAGGAAGGCTGGGCGCGGACATTGACCCGGTCACCCCGGATCACCACGGTGTCCGCCGGGGCGGGCAATCCGTAGACAAGAGCGGCAAGGAGGGCGGTACAGGAAGGGGAAAGTGGAGACCAACGAGCCGGAACGGACGAACAATTCATGCGTTCGAAAGCAATGACCGGATTTCCGTCGGCGTCAATGCGCGCCACTTGCCCAGCGGCAATTCTCCCAACTTGATGGGGCCGATCTGGGTCCGGCGCAACTCGGCGACGGTGTACCCGAGCACTTCGAAGAGGCGGCGGATCTCCCGATTCTTGCCCTGGGACAACTCCAACTCGACCACGCTGTGGGAATTGTTGGCGTCGACCAACCGGGCCCGTTCGGCCTTCAGCAACTCGCCCTCATGTTCGACCCCCTGGGTGAAGCGGAGCAGTTGCGAGGACTCCAAGCGCCCCTCGACGACGGCCACGTACTTCTTGCGCACTCCATAACGGGGATGGGTGAGTTTCAGGGAGAACTCCCCGTCATTGGTCAGGAAGATCAACCCCTGACTGTCGCGGTCCAATCGCCCGACGGTGAACAGGTTGGACCATTCGGCGGGCAGGAGCTGACCCACGACACGGCGGGCTTCCGGATCGGTCCGGGTGCAGAGGAAGCCCGGCGGCTTGTTCAGCGCGATGTACAGTTTCTTGCGGGCACGGACCGGGCGCCCCTCGACCGCGACCGTGTCGTGGATCGGGTCGACCTTGGTGCCCAACTCGGTGACGACCCGCCCATTGATCGCCACCGCCCCCCGGACGATGAGCTTTTCGGAGGCACGTCGCGAGGCGACCCCGGCATCGGCGAGGAATTTCTGGAGACGAAGGGTAGGCATGGGATGGGGGGCTGGGGGGAAAATCGCAGCGCCGATTGCGGGTTCATTGAGTCACCCACAATCGGCGCCAGCTACAAGGGCGGCGTCAACAGACGCGTTGAGCGTTGGTATCACCCGCGAAATCGGCCTCAGACGGGACCCCTGATCGGATCGCTCATCGGGTCGGGCCACTTCGAACGGGCAAACCCCGGCATCACTCCGGCGGACGAGTCTTGCGCAGACCGGTCACGCGGTCGCCTTCTTTCCACTGGGAACGGCCCTTGAGAACGGCGACGCGCTCGAAGCGCTTGAGGACATTACGTTTGGCCCCGGTGGTCCCGGAGGCGCGGAGGCTGTTGTGCTGCGACATAAAATCGGATGGTTCGACGGCGTTGGAGGAAGACCTCGAATGGCCTCACCGCAACCGAAGAGCCCGTGGTTGTAGCGGGAGGCACGGGAGTTGCAAACCGGATTTTTCAGAGAATTCATCGTCGCCAGACCCGGCCGCCTCCGGGAAACCTCACTTTAGGGCTGCATTCCAGGCCGCCCCGGAGGGAGGATTCTCGTCATGCCGCTGGTGGCCCGATCGACCTTCCGCCCCCCGACCGGGCTGGGAAACGCCCACCTGCAGACGGTGCTTCCGGCCCTCACCCGGCGCCTGCCTCCCCTGCCCTGGTCGCGCGAACGGTTGGAATTGGAGGATGGCGACTTCCTCGATCTGGACTGGTTGAACCCCGGTCGCGGTCGCCTGCTGGTCATCTCGCACGGGTTGGAGGGCCATTCTCGCCGTCCGTATGTGGCCGGTCTGGCCCGGGCGGCGGTCCGGCGCGATTGGTCGGTATTGGCCTGGAACTTCCGCGGCTGTTCCGGGGAGTTGAACCGATTGCCCCGTTTCTACCACAGCGGCGCCTCCGAAGATCTCGCCGCGGTCGTGGAGCACGCCGCCCGAGCGGGCCGGTTCCAGGCCATCGCCGTCGCCGGATTCAGCCTCGGAGGCAACCTGACGCTCAAATACCTCGGCGAACCGGCTTCCTGGCCGCTCTCGGTGGTGGCCGGGGTCGCCCTGTCCACCCCCTGCGATCTGGCGGGGGCCTCGGCCGCCATGGAGGCGATGCATGTGCGCCCCTACATGGCGCGGTTCCAGCGGGACATCCTCCACAAATGGGCCCTGAAGCGGGCGCTGTTTCCCGGGCTGATCCCGGAGATCGATCCCGGCCGGCAACGGACGTTCCGCCAGATCGACGACACGTTCACCGCCCCCCTCCACGGCTTCGCCGATGCTCGGGAGTATTGGCGAACCTGCTCGGCCAACGCTTTCTTGCCGAAGATCCGCGTGCCGGCCTTGATCCTCAACGCCGCCGACGATCCATTCCTTGCTCCGGACTGTTTCCCCCGAGTGTTCGCCGCCGGCAGCGACCGGGTGTTCCTGGAGGTTCCAGACCGGGGAGGCCACGTCGGTTTCATGGACCGCTGGGGTTCCCATGCCGACCTGTGGTCGGAGGTGCGCACCCTGGAGTTCCTGGAACCGTTCTGCGCGGTCTGAGCATTCCACCCCGGCGACGACCGCCCCCGCGGATCAACCGCACCGGCGGCCACCGGTCCGATCACCGACCCGACCGGGACCCGATGCCCTGGCCGGCCCACGAACAGGGCTTGCCAATCCCCGCCAAAGGTCCATCTAGGCCGGGTGTCTCACCGAACTCTCCTGGCGGCGTGCCTGGGGGCGATCAGCCTGCTGATGGCCCGCGCCGAAGACTGGCCCCGGCTTCTGGGGCCCCGCCTCGATGCCACCAGCGCCGAGACGGGCCTCTTGAACCGCATCCCCGCCGACGGTCCGCCGGTGCGCTGGGACAAGCCCATCGGGACCGGATATGCCGCCCCGTCGATCGCCCACGGCCGGGTGTACCTCTTCCACCGACAGGGCAACGAGGAGCTCACCGAGGCCTGGGATGCCCGGACAGGGGCCCCGATCTGGAAGCACAGCCAGCCCAGCACCTATCGCGACCCCTACGGTTACAACAACGGTCCCCGCTGCGCTCCGCTCATCGAGGGCCAGCGCGTCTACACCTTCGGGGCTGAAGGACTCCTCAGCTGCCTCGATGCCCGGAGCGGAAAACAACTGTGGCAACGCAACACGGCCCAGGAGTTCGAGATCCCGAGCGCCTTCTTCGGCGTCGGCAGCACCCCGTTGATGGAAGGCGGCAAGCTGCTGGTGATGGTGGGAGGCCAACCGAACGCCACTGTCATCGCGCTGGATCCGACGACCGGCAAGACGCTCTGGGAATCGGTGGGCGAGAAGAACTGGACCGGTCAACCCATGCTGGGGTGGCCGGGCGAGCGGACGGTCCAATGGCGTCGTTGGGAGAAGACGGCCAGCTACGCCTCCCTGATCGCCTCTGACATCCACGGCCGCCGGGTGGTCCATGCCCTGACCCGTCAAGGCCTGGCGGTCTTGGATCCGAACGACGGCCGGGTGCTCTTCAGCCGCTGGTTCCGGGCCCGGGTGGACGACTCGGTCAACGCCATGACCCCCTTGGTCTTCGGCAACGATGTGCTCATCTCCAGCGCCTACTACCGATCCGGCTCGGTCTTGCTGCGCGGTGCGCCCGGGGCCACGAACTTCACCGAGATCTGGTCCGGCCTCGGGCTGGAAATGCACTGGAGTCAACCCCTGCGCGTCGGGGCCCATCTCTATGGTTTCAGCGGCCGCAATGAGCCCGATGCCGTCCTCCGCTGCGTCGAATACGAAACCGGAAAGGTCGCCTGGGAACGGAGCGAACGCTGGCCGCCCCACAGCGCCCCACAGCCGACGGTCTTCGGGCGGGGCTCGTTCATCCGAGTCGAAGGGCGACTCCTCGCGCTGGGCGAGGGCGGGTTGCTGGGACTCTTCCAACCGAACCCCGACCGATGCGAGGAACTCGGGCGATGGCAGGTACCCTCGCTGCATCATCCCTGCTGGACCGGCCCGGTGCTTTCAGGAGGGCTGGTGTACCTGCGAAGCGAGGATCGCCTGGTCTGCCTCGATCTCAGGGCCAGCCCCTCAGCCAACACCTCAGCCAGCCCCGGAGTTCCTACCTCCCCCGCTCTCCGGACCCCGGCCCAACCTTGATCCCTCACCCCGAGGTATCGCCTTTCCTTCCCCATGGACCCTTGGAACTCCCCTGAACTCCGGCGACGACTCGACCTCGCCCTCGAGAGCCATCGCCACTGGACGGGCCGCGACCTGGTGCCCGATCTGGCGGCGCCGGGCACCGAGGCCCGTTACGAGAGCCTCTGGTCGATGCCGCGGGTCCTGGTCTCGCACGGAACGCAAGACGACCCGGTCTTCTGGTACGGCAACCGGGCCGCTCTGAAGCTCTGGGAATTCGATTGGGAAACCTTCACCCGAACCCCCTCGCGCTTCACCGCCGAGGCCCCGCTGCGCGAGGAACGCGCCCGACTGCTCGACCGGGTCACACGCCACGGATTCATCGATGATTACGCCGGGATCCGGATTTCCCGGACCGGAAAGCGCTTCCGCATCCGGCAGGCCGTGGTGTGGACTCTGCGCAACGAGCCCGATGTGCACGGCGGGACCGCCGGCCAGGCGGCCTCGTTCACCGATTGGGAATTCCTGACATGAAGACCGCAGCCATCCTCGGAGCCTCCGCCGACCCCGCCAAATTCGGGCACAAAGCCGTGCTGGCCTACGCCCGCCAAGGCTATGCCGTCTGGCCGGTGAACCCCAAAGAGTCGCACATCGCCGGCCACGCCGCCTATCGGGACATCGGCTCGCTGCCGGGGCGCCCCGAGGTGGTGAGCGCCTATCTGCCACCGGCGGTGCTTCTGGGGCAATTGGCCGCCATCGCCGCCCGAGGCTGCGATGAATTCTGGCTCAATCCGGGCACCGACACTCCGGAGGTGGTGGCCGAAGCCGAGCGCTTGGGGCTGCCCGTCATCCGGGCCTGCAGCATCGTCGGACTGGGCCTGTCCCCGTCGCAGCTCGGCACGTGATCCCGCCGCATCCCGGGCTGGACTGCGGAGGCATTTGGGGTTCACTCAGGGCCATGGCTTCCCTGACCCGTACCCTCATGACTGCCGCAGCCCTGGCCTCACTGCCCCTCTCCGCCGCCCCGCATCTGCTCTATGTGGGCACCTACACGGGACCCAAGAGCGAGGGCATCTACGCCTTCCGCTACGACGACGCCACCGGAGCGGCCCAGCCCCTGGGGCTGGCGGCCAAGTCGGTGAACCCCAGCTTTCTGGCGATCCATCCCAACGGACGCTTCTTGTATGCGGTCAACGAAACCGACCAGTGGCAGGGCAAGCCCGGCGGGTCGGTCACAGCCTTCGCCATCGACCCCGCATCGGGCCGGCTTCGGGAACTGAATCAGCAGTCCACGATGGGAGGCAGCCCCTGCCACCTGTCGGTCGACGCCTCCGGCCATCAGGTCCTGGTGGCCAATTACGGGGGGGGCAGCGTGTTGTCTCTGCCCATCCAGCCCGATGGCGGCCTCGGCAAGCACACTTTCCTCTCGCAGCACACCGGCGGCAGCGTGAATCCGGCGCGCCAGAAGGAACCCCACGCCCATTCGGTGACGCTGTCGCCGGACAACCGGTTCGCCTTCGTGGCCGACCTCGGCACCGACCGCATCCACACCTATCTCTTCGATTCCGCCAAGGGTCTCACGGCCGCCAAACCCCACCTCGACGCCCGACTGAGTCCCGGCAGCGGTCCCCGGCACTTCGCCTTCAGCCCCGACGGCCACCATGCCTATGTGATCAATGAGATGACCTGCACGGTGACCGGCTTCCGGTATGAACCGGCCACCGGACGGCTTTCGGAGGTGGGCAGCGTGTCGACGGTCCCGGCCGAGACCGACATGAACGGGGTCTCGACCGCGGAGGTCCGGGTGCATCCCTCCGGTCGATGGGTCTTCGGGTCCAACCGGGGCCACGACTCGATCGCCGTGTTCGCGCGCGACACCACCTCCGGAGTGCTGACTCCCGTCGAGGTCCGCAAGACCGGCGGGCAGACGCCCCGGAATTTCAACCTCGACCCCTCCGGCCACTTCCTGCTTGCCGCCGGCCAGAACTCCCACGACATCCGCTCCTTCCGGATCGACCCGAAGACCGGGAAACTCACGCCCACCGAGCATCGCTGGGAAGTGGGCTCGCCGGTCTGCCTGCGATTCGTGCCGCTCAAGTGAGGCCGCTCCGGCTCACACCCAGGCGGCCCAGCGCGGATCGGCCGCCAGTTTGCGGACCAGGTCCTTGATCTTCTGGGATTCGGACTTGGCGGCCACCAGCGTGGCGTCGTCGGTGAGCACCAGGATGCTGTCCTTCACCCCCACCAGGGTGATGGGCGTGCGGCCTCGCGTGCGGCCGTCGAAGACGATGTTGCGCGCCGCATCCACATGCACCATCTCCCCGATGGCCGCGTTGCCCTCGGCATCCTGCTTGAGGTGTCGGGCCAGCGCGGGCCAGGCCCCGAGATCGTCCCAATCGAACCGCCCATCGGCCACGATCACGTTCTGGGCCTTCTCCATGAGGGCGAAATCGACGCTGATCTTGCGGATTTCCGGATACTCCTGAGCCAAGACCGTCTCGAGACGTCGCGGCCCCTTGGACGCCGCGGCGAACCAACGCTGACAAGCCTGATGCATCTCGGGCTGATGGACCGACAGGGCGTTGGTGAGCGTCACGAACGACCAGACGAACATCCCGGCATTCCATCGGTAGTGACCCGAAGCCACATACTCCTGGGCCTTTTCGAGGGACGGCTTTTCGACGAAGCGCTCGACCTTGAAGAACGGCGTCTTGAGGGCCTTGCCCGAGGCGGGCGCCGGCAGGGCGTTTCCCGAGTGGATGTAGCCGTATCCGGTCTCCGGTCCCGTGGGTTGGATGCCGATGGTGACGATGACCTGACCGCGCGAGGCGATGTCGAACGCGTCGGAGAGCACCTGCCGAAACCCCTTCTCGTCGTGGATGACGTGATCGGCCGGCAGCACCGCCATCACGGCCGTGGTGGATCGGGCGCCCACGACGGCCGCTCCCAGCGTGACCGCCGCACAGGTGTCACGCCCCACCGGTTCACCGATGACATTCTCCCGGGGCAGCTCGGGCAACTGCCGACGCACTTCGGCCGCCTGGACCGCGTTGGTGATGATGAGGATCTGATCGACCGGAACGAGGGCGCGCACCCGATCGACCGCCTGCTGCAAGAAGGAGCGCTCACCCAACAGCCGGATGAGTTGCTTGGGAGTCTTCTCCCGGCTCACCGGCCAGAAGCGCTCGCCGCGCCCGCCGGCCATGATGATCACGAAGCGATCGGACGCCCCGGCGCGGGAGACGGGCGCGGCCGAAGAGGGTTTTTTGGAAACCGTCTTGAGACCCTTCGGGCCAGGCTTGCCCGAGAGCGACGGCGTCGCCCCGGACGGCATGGTTTTGGCAGAGCGGCCTTGGGATGCGGCGATCTTGATGGAGGCCTTGACCGGGCTTTTCGGAGCCTGGGTCTTGGGGAGCTTTGCCGGGATGGCCTGGGCCTTGGAGGGCTTGGCCTGAGTTCGGGAGGCCGGCTGGGCCGCACGGGCGGGAGTCGGGGAGGACGATCGCTTCATGGATTCGAGGTTGACCCATGCAACACCAGAAGCGCCGCCGATTCCACCGGATTCATCGGAAGGTCCGATCTCCCGGAGGGGTTCACAGCGGCCGAATGCTCCCGGACCACTCCAACTCGAAGCCGTCCTGGCGGAGTCGTTGCTGGAACTCGGCCGTCAGGTCCGCCTTGGCGTGGACTTCGGCCGGGGTCCGCTTCCGGTCCACGCAGAATGCGGCCAGGGCACCCGCCGCCTCGCCGATGTTCCACTCCACCGGATGCAAGCGATAGCACCCGTTGGCGATGTGGGTGACTCCGAGGCATTTGCCCGCGGCGATGAGGTTCTCCACCCGCTGGGGCAGGAGCGCCCCCAGGGGGATCTGGAACGGCAGGCTGGACACGTCCACGTAGTTGCGACCCCGGGTCGAGGGGTGGAGATCGATGCGATAGGCTCCGACGCCCACCGAATCGCGGAACGGGGTGGCGCGCACGGTCTGGGCGGTCGCCCCGGTCTCGGCCCTGCGGACCTCGGTGGACACATGCCGCTCGGTGACCGTGAACCGGGCCCGGATGCGCCGACTTTCGCGGATGTAGGGAGCCAGGGCGAACCCGTCGGCAGTGCCCAGGGTTCCGGCGCTGGGCTTGAGACCCGGCCACCCGGTGCCGCCATCGGGCCGGGGAGCCTCGGTCTGAAGCCAGTACAGCAGGCTCCGACTCAAGGCCTTGGCCTCGGCCAACCGCTGGCGACGCTGCTCCTCACCCACGCCGGGCCCCACCAGCGGCGCCAGCCAGTGGTCGTTCTGGGGCCAGTTCACCAGGCAGACCGACGGGTGGGATTTCGGATCCCGGAATCGCGACGCATCGCGGATGCGCCGGTAGGTCCAGAGATTGGGAAAGCCCCCCTCGCCCACCGGATCGAAGGGGAGGCTGCGGGATTGCAGCGTGACCGGATGGGCGTGTTCCCAGGCCAGCAATCGCCCCGGCCACGGCGGGGTCATGGCGGGCACATAATCGCGCCACCGGGCGTAGTCTTCCGGGCGACCCGCGACGTGGTTCTCTCCGGCGTGATGCTCGAGGGCGAAACACCAGGTCACGGCTTGCTGGTCGAGAGGATCGGCCTTCTCCGGCGCCGATGGCTCCCCGGTTTCGGAACGGGCCTCGGCTCCGGTGACGTGCTCCACTCCGGCCAAGGGCAGCACGTCCCCCAATTCGGTGGCTTCAAGAACCCAGCGCGCGGACACCGTCCGACGACGCCCTCCGGTCACGGGCTCGAATTGAACCGACTCCAACCGGTCGCCCTGGACCGATGCGGCGACGGGCCGATGCCCCAGCAGGATCGTGAGGCGCCCAGCGGCAACCTGGGGTGCGAGCATCGACTCGATCACCGACCGCGCCAACCCGGGTTCATGACAAAGGCGCGAAACCCATCCCCCCCCGGGATTGAGCCTCGCCACGGCCGCCGTGGCCGCCGTCACCGGGAACTCCTGGATGAAACGGCTCCGCACCGTGTCGCGGAACTCCCGGTAACTGCGCGTGCAGCCCGACTCCTCGATCCACGGATGCTCGTCCGGGGGAACCGCTTGCGAGGTCAACTGTCCCCCCAGCCACAAGGTTTCTTCGGTGAGCACCACCCGATGGCCGGCCCGGCAGGCGGCCAGAGCCGCAGCCACACCCCCGACGCCCCCCCCGACGATCAGGATGGTCGTGGAGAGGGCGTGAGTCCGGCGATCGGCAGCGCGCATCGGCAGCCCGGAAAAGGCCCACCCCACCGACCCCAACCCCGCCAAGAACGATCGCCGATCCATGCAGCGGAGGCTGCCATGGGCACCCCGTTCCCGCGAGCCCCAACCCGGCCTGGGCGAATCGCTTCCAGGCTCGGTCAACACTCTCTCTGGCGTTACAAATTAAATTTCACACCGATCATTTTTTTTACACCCGGTTTCGATCCCTGCCGATGTACCAAAACGACTGAACTTCCGTCGCTTATGCTCGAAGCTCCCACCACCAATGCCCAATGGCTCGCAGCCGCGAAGGATCTCACGGACAACAAGACGTGGGAGCAACTCTTGTCGGTCTACCGAGACCCCATCCTGAACCACTGCAGCAAGAGCGGTCTGACCCCTCAGGAATCGGAGGAGATCGTGCAGGAGGCGCTATCGCAACTGGCCATCCAGATCGGTAAAGACGGAGCCCGATGGGAGCGCACCTCGCTCCGGGCCTGGCTCACCGATGTGGTGAACCGGTACATCATCGATGCGGTCAAGAACTCCCCCCAGGCGCAGCTTCCGCCCAAGGTGTTGGCCATGGTGCACCAGTGGATGGAACCGACTGACGGCAACCAACCCTCGAGCGAAGAACGCATCGAGGCCGAATCGCATCTGTGGACCCTTTCTTTGAATCGGGCCCGGAGTCAGGTCGCGCCCCAGCATTGGCAGATCTTCGACGCTTACGCGATCCAAGGGCTCAGTTCGAAAGAGGTGGCCAAGCTCTTCAACACCAGCCACTTCAACGTGCGACTGATCGCACACCGCATCAAAAAAGTGGTCCGACAGGCCTACAATCAGCTACTCAGTGAGGAGGTTCATCTGCCCTCACCATGACACGGGAAGTCCCGCCGCTGCCCCCCGATCACGAACTGATCCAAACGATCTCCCAGCGTCACACCTCCTGGGTGATGCGGGTCCGCGATCCCGGTTATCGCCCGTGTTGCCTCAAGCTGAACTATTCGAACGACCCGGCACACCTGCAGGAGCAGATCACCCTGCGCAATGACCTGATGCGGGTGTCCCAGGCCACTCCCGGCCTGCTGCCGATGCTCGACTGGGGTGTGAACACCGATACCGGGATCCTGTGGGAACGGTACCCGTTGGCCGACGACACCCACGGCACTCCGCCCGAGGATCCGTTGCGATACCAACCGGCCACTCTCGCGGATCGCTGCCGATCTGCGGATCGCACCCCCACCCTGCAGGTCATCGATTGGGGCATCCGATTGGCGTCGGCCTTGGAAGCGCTGCATCGGGAGGGGTTGATGCACCTCGACATCAAGCCGTCGAACATCCTCTTCATCGACGGACTTCCGGTGCTCGGCGATTACGGCTCGGTGAGCCGGTCGGTGCAACCGCATCGGCATCTCGGATCCGACGGATACTATCCTCCCGACAAGCATGGTTCCTTCGGACTCGATGTCTTCGCGCTGGGGCGCACGCTCTACGAACTCTGGAGCGGCCTGGAGCGCTATCAGTTCCCCAACCTGCCGGCACCTGTCTTGAACGAGCCCCACTGGCAGCGGCACGGGTGGCTGCTCAACGAGGCCTTGATCCGGGCGACCGACGTGCGCGTCAGCCATCGGTTCCCGGATGCCACCGGCTTCGGCACGACCCTGTCGCAGGCCCGGGAAGGTCGGACCCGACTGTCCCGACGCAAGGCCTTGGCCACCGCCCTGACGGTGGGATCCGGCGTGGCCGGGGTGTTCATCATGCGCAACCTCCCGTCGCACCGCGCGGTGTGGCGACATCGGTCGAAAAAGCGCTTCGGCTACGAACTGTGGCAATCCACCAGCCTCACCTGCGACTGGCGGACGCGGATGCTCTACAGTGTCTCGGCCGATTCCCGCGGCACGTTTTTCCAGCGCTTCCAACTGGACCAGCATCAGTGGAGATACGACGCCTTCCCCAAAGGGCCGACCCGCATCCCGTTCTGCACCTTCTGTCCCTGGTCCGAGGACCTGGTCTTCTGCGAGTCGGTGACCGGGCAGGTCTTCCGCATGCCGCTCGACGGATCCCAGCCGGAACCCCTTCCCACGAAGGCGCTGAATCGGCTGGATTTCACGGGCTCGGGCTATGTGAACCCGATCACCCGCCGGATCGGGATGTTCGCCGGCTACGGAAACTTCCGGGCCCACAATCGCCGGTACGAATACAGCCCGGAGGCGGGGCTTTGGGAGCAGATCACCGAGACCTCTCCCCAACTGCCCTGGCCGCGTGGCAGCTCCCAACTGTTCCCGGGAAAAGACCGGAAAACCTGGTACAGCTGGGGTGGCGCGGGCAATCGAGACGGTCAGGAGGGCTTGAAGGAACCGGGGTTGAAGCAATTCGGCGGCCTGTTCTATCCCTTGTCCGATTTCTGGAAACTCGATCTGCATCACCAACGGTGGAGTCCACTTCTCGGAGTGCAGGAATGGATGCCGACGGGCCCACGGCGCGCCATCCACCATCCCGTGTTGGAAAGTGTGCTCTTCCTGACCGGCAGCGAACCGGGCCATCAGACCGAGGGGAGGTTCCACTTGTGGACCGAGGGAGGAGAGCGCCTGCCTCGCGCGCTGCCCAATCGCGGAGACACTCCGCCACCGCTCTTCCGCTGCTGGAATCTGTTGTGCGAACCCGATTCCGGAGACCTGTGGGTGTTGGCCGACGAGGGGATCTTCACCGTCTCGATCCAGGCGGCCTGAACCGAGCGCCGGCCCATCGCTCGAAACCCGTTGCGTTGAAACAATTCTGAAAAGGGTTTCTGAAAACGCTTGATCCCAGTCCGCCACATCCTTAGCTTCGCGGCTCCTTTGTGCACCCGTAGCTCAATTGGATAGAGCGGCTGACTACGGATCAGCAGGTTCCAGGTTCAACTCCTGGCGGGTGCACCAGATTTCTTCGATCCGAATTTTCGATCCTTCCCGATCTCTTTCCGATCCTTCCCCAGACAGATCCCGCAAACTCTGTGATCGGTGTCTGATACCCGCTGGGTCATCGAACCCAGTTCCCCCCCTCGGGCGGTGACACCTCTTGAGAACGAGCCCAAGCCCCGAGCGACGGGTCGAGAACCGGTCCACTTCGTCAGCCCACCAGACGGCGGTGCTGGGCGAAGGCCGGGCGAAGCGAGCGGGCCAACTCCTCCTGCAACTGCTGGAGCTCCTGATACACCGCCACATGGGCCGCCTTGGGAGCGGTGGTCTCACCTGCTTGAATGGACACGAAGCGATCGGTGATGTCGGAGATCGACACCGTTTCCCCCTGGTCACGCCGCCAGCACCAGAGGGCCTGCAGCGCCGCACCGTAAGCCGCCCCCTCGGACACCTTGAGGGTGACCACCTCGGCATTGAACACATCGGCCATGATCTGCCGCCAGAGCTTGGACTTGGCCCCGCCACCGGTCGCGCGCACCTGCTTGGCGGCGACTCCCAGTGAGGTCAAGCGGCGCAAGCCGTAGTTCATGCCCAGAGTCACCCCCTCCATCGCCGCACGGGCATAATGGGACGACGTGAAGGTCTTCGGGCGCACGCCGAAGAAGACCCCCGTTCCGTCCGGGATGTTCGGGGTGCGTTCCCCCTCGAGGTACGGCAGGAGCATCAGGCCGTCCGAACCGGCCGGAGCCTTGGAAGCCAGCTTCTCGAATTGAGCGTGATCGAGGCACGCCTCGGTCCGGACCATCTCGGTGGCCACCGTCACGTTCATCGTGCACAGCAGCGGCAGCCAGCGGTTGGTCGAGTCGCAGAAGGCGGCGATCTCTCCGACCGGATCGATCACCGGCTTCTCGGCGCAGGCATAGATCGTGCCGCTTGTGCCGAAGCTGGCGGTCACCACGCCCTCGCGGGTGTTGCCGGTGCCGATGGCCCCCATCATGTTGTCGCCACCGCCGGCGCTGACCACCACCCCGGGGTTGAGGCCCAACGCTTTGGCGGTCTTGGCCGAGAGTCGCCCCGCCGGTCGGTCACTCGGCGACAAGGCCGGCAGTTTGCCCTCCAATTCCGGATCGATGGCCCGGATCACCGACGAAGACCAGCGCCGCTTCCGGACATCCATGAGCGCCGTGCCGGAGGCGTCGCCGTACTCCATGAACTTGTCGCCGGTCAGCCAGAAGTTGAGGTAATCGTGCGGCAGGAGGACCGTGGCGAGCCGGGCGAAGTTCTCGGGCTCGTGCCGCTTGAGCCACAGGATCTTCGGCGCGGTGAAGCCCGGCAGCACCGCGTTGCCCAAGGCCTGAAGGGTCTTCTTGGCCCCGCCCATCGCCGCCGTGATCTCGGCGCATTCCGGTGCGGTGACGGTGTCGCACCACAGCTTGGCCGGGCGGATCACGCGGTCGTGCGCATCGAGCGGCACGAACCCGTGCTGCTGGCCGCTGACGCCGATGGCGACGACTTCCGACGCCTTGGCCTTGGCGGATTTCAAGGCCGCCTGAATGGCCCGAGTGGTGGCCCGCACCCATTGCGCGGGATCCTGCTCCTTGGCTCCGGCCGGGAGTCCGGACAGGAGGCTGTGGGGGGCAGAACCTTCTCCCAGTACGCGACCGGAGACTGCGTCCACCACCAAGGCCTTGGTGGATTGGGTGCCGGAATCAATGCCGATGAGGAGGGAACGTTGAGCCATAGGAATCGGGGTGCATCGTGAAATCACCCCCACCCCGCTGTCGAGCCCACCGTGACGCTCCGACGGTCAGTGCAAGTGCAGCGGCGACATGAAATACAAGCGCCCCTCGGGCAGTCGCGACTGCAGCGGCAATCCCAGATCGACCTTCACCGACCCGGACCGGGCCTGCCCCAGCAGCGACAGGAATCCCGGGAATCGGAACTGGGGGTGATAGGCGACCAGTTTGGCACCGTCCAAACCCGCCAGCTTGAAGGCGCGATCCACGGCCACCTCGAAATTGCCCAACTCGTCGACCAACCCCAGGTCCAAGGCCTGCTGACCCGAAAGAATACGGCCATCGGCGAACTCGGTCCAATTGGGCGCCAGTTTCCGCCCGTCGGTGATCCCGTCTTTCTGATTCAACTCGGCCGCCTGGTTGCGGCCGGTTCGGATGATGTCTTTGAACTTGGCGTAGCTCTCGTCGATCATGCCCTGGAGAATCGCCCGTTCCTCGGGCAGCACCTCTTCAGGCCGTTTCTCGCCGCTCATCATGTCCTTGAGTTTGCCGCTCTTGGTGATGTCCGGGCGGACCCCCACCTTGTCCATCAAGCCGCGATAATTGTAGCTGTGGAAAATCACCCCGATGCTCCCGGTCATGGTCAACTCGTTGGCCACGATCCAGCGGCACGGAGCACTGACATAGTACCCGCCCGAGGCCGCCAACGACCCCATGGACGCGACCACGGGGATGTCGTGCTCTTTCTGAAATTTCTCGATGAGGAGGTAGATCTCGTCGCTGGCCAACACCTCGCCTCCGGGAGAATCGACCTTGAGGATCACGGCCGAGACTCCCTCGACGGCCGCCCGCTCCAACTGATCACCCACCAGTTCCACCAACGACGAACCGATGTCCGAGAGGACCTGCCCACTGATGACCCCCTCGAGGCTGATCACCGCCACCTTGTCTTCAAAGGGAGACTCCCGCACCACCACCTCGTGCAATTCGGCCGCCCCCGGTGACTGGGTCGGGTGATGGTGGGTCCAGTTCACGTCCGACTTGGCGAACAAGACCCCGAAGAGGGCCAGCAGCGAGATCACCAGCACCACCGACACTCCGAGGGCCACCCACTTCCACGCGCCACCGCCGGATCGACCGCTTTGGCCGGGAACCGGGGCCCGAGGCGGTGGCGGCGACGGCGGCGGGGCGAAGTCGGCCCGCGGGATTGAGGTCCGGGGAAATTGAGCCTGAGAGATGGGATCCTGGGGAATGACCGGTGGCACCGCCGGCGGCACCGGGGTGGAGACCGGCGGGGTTGATGTTCCTTCCGAAGACGACTCAGACGAATCCATGAATGGCCTAGGCTAATTTCCATACCCCCATCCTGCAAGGTCATCGGAACAGGTCATCAAAACGGCTCAACGGAGGGGTTCACTCGGACCGGACAGAGATCCTTTCGAGAACCCAGAAAGCCCAACCGAAACCCGACTGCGAAGCGGACCCTCGAAGACCAGAACCTCGGCCCCGGCAGGCGACGTTACGGATTGGAGGATTGCGCGGCGGAAGCCCCGGGTTTGGGCACCCCACGACGGCGCCGGGCTTCATCCCAACGGGCCCGCTGATCCGGACTCAGCAGTGCCTCGATGTCGCGCCTCGCCGCATCGATCTCGTTCCGGGCCCGTGGAGCCACCGGCACCCACAACTCCCGGAGGCGCGCTTGGGAGTCTTTGAGGACGCTCTCGATCCGCTCTCGTTGAGCGGGGTTCAGGTTCAGCTCTTGGCTCCATCGGGCCATGGCCTCGAGCTGGGCATTGCCCGGGGGCTTGGCCATCGCTCCCGCAGTCCGGTTGGAGGGCCCACCGGTCGAAGGCGGCACCAAGACAGGGGCCAAAACAGGCGCCGAATTGTTGCGGGGATGCTCGCGCACGATTCTCCCGGCCAAGCCCGCCCCCACACCGCCGGTCAGGACACCGGCGGCGAAAATCACCAACGCTGCGAACACGATCCGGGCGGTGTTCACCAGGAATCTCCGGATTCGAGTCCTTCGATGAGCACTCCGGCGATCTCGTCGCCAGCCCCGTGGATCAACTCGGCCGCCGATCCGGGATCGCGAGCGACGCCCGGGTCTTCGTCGTCGCGACTGAAGCGCAGGGCCATCAGGCAGACCACCGCCGCGACCGCAGCGCTCGAAAACGCCGCCTTCCCCAAGACCGAGGCCCAATGGCGCAGGGACTCTTCGGGCTCGATCCGCCTCACCGCCGCCATCACCCGGGCTTCGAACCCTGGCGGCACTCCGTCTTGGACCCTCTCGGTGCGGGCCGCACGGATCAGGATCTGGTAGAGCATGTTGCGATTCATCGGCAGTAACGCAGGGGAGGACGCTTTGGGGACAGTTCGGGTTACCCTAAATGGAGTCCCCGGGCTTCGCCAATCACCGAAAACATCGCTCCTCCGGAACCATTCTGTGGGGGTAGGCGATTGGCGTGGCGGATTCCTCCGCACGACGGGGCGAGAGCGAGGCACGGAACGGTCGAAGTCGCTCCACGAGCGGGCCCAGACGAACGGGCTAAAACGGCCAACGGGGAACCCGATCGGGCGGACTCACACGGGCGGAGCCTGATCTCGCGTCGCGCCCGGGTCCGGAGGGCTTCAGAGGTAGGTATCGGTATGCAACCGGGACAGGACGCGCTTCATCTCCGCACGGGCTCGGAATGCGCGCACCTTGACCAGCGTCTGGGACCAACCGGTCACTGCGGAGATTTCTTTGACCGATCGCTCCTCCAATTCAAGCAGGGTGAGCACCATGCGGTGGGATGGGCTGAGATGCTCGAAGACCCGATGCACCAGACTCCGGGCAGCGGCAGCCCGGTGATCGGCTCCGTCGGGGGAGGAAGCATGACGGTCGAGCCACTCGGACTCCTCGGCCGACAAGTCGGTGAGGTTGTCTTCGCGTTTGCGCCGCTGACTCCGCAAGGCATCGAGGCAGGCGCGCGTGGCCAAGCGCATCAACCAATGCTCGAACGGAGCCTCACCCCGCCATGACTCCAATCGGGAGAACGCCTTGACCAGGACATCTTGCACCAGATCGGCCACCTCGTCTTCGCGACGCAAATAGCGGCGGGCCAACCCGAAGAGCCGCCCCTGATGCCGAGCGACCAGAACCCCGAACCGCTCGGTGTCACCCCCACGCACCGCGCGCACAATTTCCGCATCGGAAACCGCGTCACCGGTCGGCTCCGTCTCGGACTGAACGGCCCAGGACGGTTCGCAGAAGGTCGGATGGATGGCGATGTTCACGCGGAATGCTTCGTCTTGTGGGAACCAAATTCCACTGTCAGCGCAGCGACGGTGACCGAGAGGGTCTCCTTGCGTCTGCAAGGATTATGCCAACGCCGACGTACCAAAAACCTTCAACGGCCACGCAAGCCTGACGGGCGATTCCAAGGACCAACCACTTCGCGCGTCCGCTCGATCGCTCGATCGACTGGGGGCTATTCCCCAACCTCGGCCGGGCCTGGGAACACGCACCCACTCCGGCCGAAGCGACCTCGGGGCAGACCGCCAGGATGATCGGAGGGTTGTCGTCCGCCGGGCGCACCTCCTACGGTCCGGGCATGCAATGGAACGACCGATGGGTGTTGATCACGGGGGCCTCCAGCGGATTCGGAGCAGCCGCGGCCGAGGCGTTCACCCGGGCGGGGGCCCACGTGCTTCTGGGGGCCCGCCGCCGGGATCGCCTCGCCCAGGTGGCCGAGGCTTGCCGCAAGACCGGGGCCCGCGCGGAGTTCCACGAACTCGACGTGGCGGCCACCTCCTCCGTGACCGAGTTCGTCGACTGGGCCCGTTCGTTCACACCGCACGTCGATGTGTTGATCAACAACGCCGGCGGGGCTCTGGGACTGGACACCCTCGCAACCGGTCGGGATGAGGACTGGGAGGCCATGGTCCAATCCAATTTGCTGGGTTTGGCCCGGGTCACCCGCGCGGTGCTGCCCCTGATCCCGCATCACCGGGGTGCGAGCATCCTCAACATCGGATCCATCGCGGGCCATCAGGCCTACGAGGGCGGCTCGATCTACTGCGGGGTCAAGGCGGCCGAACGCAGCATCACGCAGGCCCTCCGCCTGGAGCTCAACGGCACCGGAATCCGCGTCGGGTCCCTCGACCCGGGCATGGCCTTGACCGAATTCTCCGATGTCCGCTTCCGGGGCGACACCGCGCGGGCGGCGCAGGTGTATCGGGGAGTCGAACCCCTGGTGGCCCAAGACATCGCCGAAACGTTGGTCTGGATGGCCTCGCGCCCCCCGCACGTCAACATCGACGAGATCGTCATCAAACCCACCGATCAGGCCGCCATCCACAAGGTCCATCGGCGCGCCACGGCGTGAACGGACGCCCCCGGCCCGCTCAGGGCCAGACGAAGCCCGGGTGTTTGGCGCGCAACTGGGAACGCTGCTTGGGATAGGACACCTCACGCCAGCGTGGGAAATCCGAGACCACCTCCAACCGCTTTCCATCCGGAGTCTGAAGGGCCAGGCGCACCGGGATGGCGTCTTCGCCGACGGTGGGGTGCGTCTTGAGTTGGAAGCATTCGGTCAATTTGACCTGGGCTTCGGGCCCCGGGATCTCGTCCGCCTCGGCATCGGGGTCGGGTTCGACGTAGGTGAGCTTGAGACGACGCCCCTCGGTCCAGGGCAGGTGGACGGGCATCAACTCATCGAGCCAGGCGATTTGTTCGGGGGCCAAGTGGGCCCGGAATGCCTCCTTCAGCGGTGCCGACTGGGCTTGTTTGACCAGAGTGAGGCCACGGAACGCGCGATCCAGGGCGGCCACCAGCGCGGCGCCATCGAAGGCGGGGAATTCCAACTGCGGCAAGGCTCGGGCGATCAAGTTGACCCGCGCGACGAACTGCTTGAGTTCATGATCGAGTTGCGGCAACTCGAATCCCCCCCGGGCGAAGGCCTCGGCCAGACAGCGCCCCGATTGTTCGGGATCGGACTCCCGCTGATGCTCCGTGGCCACGATCAGATCCAGGAAGCGGATGCGGCGCACGGGCGAGACCCGCTTGTGCAGGCGGTCGAACACATGCTCGACCGAGGTGCTGAAGTGTTGGGGATAGAGCTCCCGCAACCACTCGGTCTTCACGGCCGTGGCCAGACCCAGGAGGGTGAGGACACCCCCGGTGCGACCCGAGACCTCGCGGATGCTGCCCACCACCATCAACTCGGCCTGCTGCACCACCGACTCGCGCATCAGGCTCCCGGTGCGGCCTTCGGTGAGCAGGCAATCGAGCGATCCGGAATCCTTGCGGAGGCACACCTGATCGACGAACCCCGCGCACAGCGACTTGAGCAAGCCCTCATCTCCCGCCTCGGTCGGGACCGAGGAGGCTTCCCGGGGCATCATCCCCTCGCGCTCGGCGATGCGGACCAGTTGCTGGAAGGTGTCTTCGACCTGCCGGGCCGTCTGGGCATGGATGCCATGACGGCGGCAGGCATCCAGTGAGAAGTGTGCATTGCGGGCGTACTGATGGGCCCGCAGCAGGGTGTGGAAATCGCTCTGCGGGCTGCCCTCGAACAACTCGCGGGCATCGGCCATGGAGCGGTCGTCGCGGTTCACCCTCATGAGCAGGTCACGGCCGCTGACCAACGCGGCGCACAGGCAGGCCGCCGGCACGCAACCACGGCGCGAGGCCTCCACCAGCAGACGGGCGAAGCGCGGATGCATGGGCAGGCGGAGCATCTGACGCCCCACCGGGGTGAGATCGGAACCCCGCTCCCCCGCCCCGGGCTCGGCGGCGGGCTCCGTTTCGAGAGCGCCCAGGATGTGCAACAACCGCTCGGCCCGGAGCACGGCCGCCTTGTCGGGGGCGTCGAGCCAGTCGAACACCGCGGCCTGGCGCACCCCCAGCGAGTGGAGCAGGAGGACCACCTCGGCCAGATCGGCCCGCTGGATCTCCGGCGTATTGCGGGCGGGACGATTGAGGTGGGCGCTTTCGGTCCAAAGCCGCCAGCAGGTTCCCGGGGCGGTGCGTCCGGCACGACCGGCCCTCTGATCGGCCGAGGCGCGACTGATCTCCTCGACCATCAACGTCTGGATGCCGCGCTCGGCGTCATACCGGGCCATCCGAGCCAGGCCTCCATCGACCACGTGACGGATGCCGTCGATGGTCACCGAAGTCTCAGCGACGTTGGTGGAAACCACGATCTTGCGCACCGGACTCGGTTGAAACGCCCGATCCTGATCGTCGGGGGCCAGTTCTCCATGCAGCGGGATCAACGCTACGCGCTCACCCAGACGGGCCGCGGCCAAGGCCCCCAACGTGGCCTGGATCTCGCCCTTGCCCGGCATGAAGACCAGGATGTCGCCCTCCCACCCCGCCTCGACGATGCGCTCCACCTTGTCGGCGGCCAGTTCGTGGACGGGGCGGTTGTCGCCGTAGTCGAGCCACTGCATCTCCACCGGAAAAGTGCGCCCTTCGGACACCAGGATCGGCGCCGCGGGACGGGACGGCGCTGCAACGGGGCCGGGCGGCGAAGACGCCAGATACCGGGCCACGGGTTCAGCCTCCAACGTGGCCGACATCACCACCAGGCGCAGGTCGGGGCGCGCGGTGGCCTGAAGTCGCTTGGCCAGGGCCAACGCCACATCGCTCAGCAGGTTGCGCTCGTGGAACTCGTCGAAGATGAGCACTCCGATACGGCTGAGCCGAGGGTCGTCCTGAAGCCATCGCAGCAGGATGCCCTCGGTGACGAAGGCGATCCGGGTGCCGTCGCCGATCCGGTCTTCGAAACGCACCTGATACCCCACCTCGGCGCCCAACCGGACCTGACGTTCCCAGGCCACCCGGGTCGCCACCGTGCGCGCGGCCACACGGCGTGGTTGCAGCACCACGATCTGACGTCCCTCGGGCACCAGACCCGCATCCAGGATCATCTGCGGCACCTGGGTCGTCTTGCCGGACCCGGTGGCGGCCACCAGCACGAGTTGGTTGCCCTCGGCGAGGGTGCGGATCAGGTCGGCGTGCAGCCGCCAGATGGGGAGACCGTTGTCGGGCACGGCGGATCAGTGTTTCGCGATGAAAACGAAGTACACCATGACCACCTCCATGAGCACCGAAAGCCCCAGCAGCATCCCGGATGGCATGAACCGCCCCGACTTGCGGAAGCGGACGAAGAACAGCGCCTGCAACAGGATGAAGACGCCCACCGCGACCACTCCGGGCAGCACTCCCAGAGCCACGAGCACCAGCGGGAGCGCCGAACCGATCGAGGCGATGAGCGACGCCTTCGACTTGGCCTTCAGGAAGCCCATCAGGCCGCCGGCGACCAGGACGGCGATGAAGACCCAGAGCAGACTGACAGCGATCGGATGCATGGCCGGGAGGAAATACGCCGAAGCGCTCGCCGAGGCGATCACCAATCTGGAGTCAACGATCGGGTCGGATGCACGTCTTCACGGCCCGATTGCCGCGGGTCATGGAGGCGAACAACGCCGGCAGGTCGTCCAGCGAGGCTTCGCCATCGACGAAGTCCGAGGCCCGGACGACGCCCCGCTCGATGAGATCCAGTGCGGCCCGGATGGAGCGCGGCGTGTGATGGAAACTGGCCAGGAGCGTGAGGTTCGAATAGTGCAGCAAACCGGTGTCGAGCGTGACCGAAGTGCCGGCCGGGCAGCCCCCGAAGAAATTCACCCGCCCCCCTTTGCGCACCAGCCGGGTCGCCGCCTCCCAGGCGGAGGGCTTGCCCACGGCTTCGAACACCCCGTCGAACGCCACGGACGGCAAGGCCGAACGGACTCCGGCCTCGAGGTCTTCCCGCCCCTCCATGTCGATGAGCGTCGAAGCCCCGAGCCGGCGAGCCAGCGCCAGTCGGCCCTCACCGCGACCCGCGACCGCCACGGTGCACCCGGCCTCGACCGCCAGCGCCACTGCGAACAACCCGATGGGTCCGGCGCCCATCACCAGCACCTGCTCACCGGGGCGCGGCTGGAGATCCTGGATCCCCTGAACCACACAGGCCAGAGGCTCGGTGAGCGCGGCGGCTTCGAACGGAGTCCCGGGGCGCAGACGCAGCAGATTCCTCGCGACGATCCGCGACGGGATGACGATCGACTCGGCATAGGCGCCGTTCAGGAACAACAGGTCGTCGCAGAGGTTTTCCTGCCCCCCGGCACACCGACCGCACCGACCGCAGGGAGCCGAGTTGGCGCAGACCACCCGGTCGCCCGCAACCCATCCGCCCACATCGGGCGCGACCTCGACCACCGTCCCGGCCAACTCGTGACCGAAGACACATGGCGGCGTGAGCATCCGGGCGTGGTACCCCCGGCGGTACACCTTCAGATCGGTCCCGCAGGTCAGTGCCGCCCCGATCCGGACCCGCACCTCACCCGGTTCCAATGATCGCTCCACGACGGACTCGATCCGGACATCCTCGCGCCCATACAGCACCGCAGCCTTCATCCCCGGACGTTCCCCGCCCCACCCCCCATCGACCAGCAAGAAACAAGGGACAGGCTCTTGAGACAAGGGGGATGGGAGAGCCAAACCGGAAAAGGAATTCGCCGATGCTGATGGGGAACCAGCTGAGGGTCTGGAAATACCGAGGAGGTCGTTATCCGAACAGGGGAAGAATCTTTGAGGGAATCTTAGAGAACTGATCCCCAGTGGGGGCTGTGGCACAACCCCTCGCTTTCGGGCAGAAGTGGTGGAGCCGAGGAGATTCGAACTCCTGACCCCCACAATGCCATTGTGGTGCTCTACCAACTGAGCTACGACCCCACTGGCCCGAAAGCGGGGCGCACTCTAGGAACTTCCTTCGTTCTGTCAAAGGACATTTCCAAAAAACTTTACGGAATCCATCCGCGACACATCCCCTACAGACGCCCCGATCCACCCGCACCCGGCCCAAGAATCCCCCAAAACGCCGGGTAAAAGCGCAAAACGTGTTGTGAAAATCGGCCTGGGAACATCGCGAAACGGTGGGCTACGGCGTCCCAAGCCCAACCCCCGCTCCGAGCCGCCTCGACCCGCACGGCATCGTCCCCAACCGCGCCTCCCACGCACTTTCCGAGCTGCACGGACTCGAGGTCCACGGAGCCCCTGCGAAGATCGTCACGGAGCAGGTCGGCTGCCGATCGCCGCGACCAGACGCTCCAAGCGGCGACCATACTCCACGAAATTGGCCTTCAACGCCGAGTCCGGCGGGGGCACCGCCGCACCACTGGCATCGTGGAACACCGCCACCATGTGCGGCTCGATGCTCAAGGCCCCGGCGTATCCGCGTTGAAAGGCATCTTCCAGAATGCGGACCACCGCGCCATCCCCCTCGCCCGGCCAGTGGTAGTCGGCATCGTTCTTGGCCGGGTTCCACCGGGCATCCTTGATGTGGATGTGTTCCGACACATCCCGCACCTGGGTCCAGAATTCCCACGGATCCTGCCGCGGATGGGGCTCGGGCCGGGATCGGTCGGCGTTGAAGACCGGGTTGGCCGTATCGAAGACCCACTTCAATCCGGGCACCGCCTCGAGCAACCGCAGTGCATGCCGCCAACTGATGCCGCCATAGTTCATGCAATTCTCGTGCAGCGGCTGGATGCCGGCGTCCAGGAATCGCCGAGTCACCTCGCGCATCCGCCGGAAGCGCTCCTCTTCCATCAGATCGGCCCCCGCCCGCACCTTGTAGCTCATGACCCGGATGTAGCGGGAGCCCAGACGGTGCATCCGGGGAATGGCCCGATCGACCTCGGCCAGGGTGATCTCGAAGGGATCCTCCACGTTCTTGGCCCAGTTCCCGATGGTGGAGGCGAAGCAGTAGACACCGACCCCGGCCTCCCGCAGCGCCTGCTCGACCTGATCGAAGGCCTCGTCCGGGAGGTCGTGGAGGTTGGCCTTGGCGAAACCCGGCAACGTGACGTTGCGGGCCTCGATGTGCTTCCAGCCCAACTCGCGGGCCGCGGCGATCTGGGACTCCAGCAGGTTTCCGGCTTCATCACCGATACCACAATACAGAGAGGGGAAACTCATGGCGGCCCATCCTACGGCCACGCCCCGAAAAACGCCACCCCCAGGCCGGCCGGGCCGGGCGCCCCATCCCCTGGGTACCAACGACAAAGGCCACCCGCGAGGGTGGCCTTTGGATCGCCCGAAACGGGCAATTGAGGGTTAGCGCTTCTTCTTCGGAGCGCTCGCAGCCGCCTTGGCAGCATCTTTCTTACGGATCATGTAGGCCTTGCGGCGGGCGCGCTTCTGGATTTTGTTGGATTGTTGTCCCATGGCTCGGATTTACTTTCGCGGATGTTTCTACTCTTGGGCGGGAAGATGCGAGAGCGGCGCGGCGGCTTCAACCTCTTTCTCGGTCTGGCGGCCTTGATCCTCTGCTGGGGAGCTCACGGCGCCACCCCGGAAGAAAAGAAGCGCGAGAAGGAGCTGGAGCACCAGAAGAAGGTCGAATCCAAGCAGATGGCCCAGATCCGCATCTACCGCGAGGTCACCGACTTCTCGGGGCGGGCCAGCGAACTGGGGACACTCGGAGTCAACAAAGCCACGGTGGGTCGCACCGATCCGGTGGAGATGACCGTCCAGCGCGACGCCGTGCTGGATGAGCGCGACGTCAAACGCGCCACCCTGGTCGAACAGCGCGATCAGGCCTTCTCCATCGCCGTCGAATTCGTCCAGCGGGGCTCGATGGTGCTGCACATGAACTCCGTGGCCGCCAAGGGGCAACGACTGGTGATCGCCGCCCGCTGGTCCGATGGCACCAATGTCTTCAATCGATGGATCGCCGCCCCCCTCCAGCGCCGGGCCCTCGATCAAGGCGTCATCGTGTTCACCCCGGACATGAGCCGTGAGGAGTCGGTGATCTTCGTGCGCGGCCTCAACAACGTGGCCATCAAGCTCAAGAACCAGGCCAAGCCTCCGAAAGAAAAGAAGACCAAGCCCGCGGACGCCGCCTCGACCAACGCAGTCCCGGGTTCCAAGACGTCCAAGCCCAAGGACCCGAAGGCGGACACCAAGCTGAAGAACGAATTCGACCCCTTCCAAGGCCAGTGATCCGAACCCTGTTCACCATTCTGGCCCTGGGCTTGGCCCCGGTTCTGGTCGCCCAACCGTTCCAACTGCCCACGGCCAACCGGGCGATCCTCGATGCCGACGGGGGCGCGGAACGCTATTTCGTGGGCACCGCCGGCAAGCCCTGGACCAGCGGTCAGTTCGGCTGCGTCCGATCCGGCGGTGGACAGTTGCATGAGGGGCTCGACATCCGCCCCCTGCAACGCGATCGGCGCGGCGAACCGACCGACGACGCCTTGTGCTCGGTTCCGGGCGTGGTGGCCTACGTCAACACCCGTTCCGGGCTCTCCAACTACGGCAACTATGTGGTCGTCCGGCATGAGATCGATGGGCTCGAGGTGTTCACGCTCTACGCCCACCTGGCTTCCGTGGCCCCGGGGCTCCGGGCGGGCACCCCGGTGCAAGCCGGCCAACCCCTCGGTCGGATGGGTCGCACCTCCAACACCCGTCAGCGCATCACCCCGGACCGGGCCCACCTGCATTTCGAGATCACCTTCATGGTGGCCTCGCGCTATGCCGCCTGGCACAAGGCCAACATGGGTGAGACCCGCAATGATCATGGCCATTTCAACGGGCGCAATCTGGTCGGTCTGGATCCGGCCAACGTACTCCGCTCGCAGGCCAAGACCGGAACGGGCTTCAATCTCGCCCGTCATCTCCGGGAGACCCCGGAACTGACCCGGGTGCTGATCCGGCGCCCCGCCCTCGATTGGGTCCGTCGCAATCCGGGTGCGGTCGAGGCCAATCCGGTGGCCCAGCGCCAGGGAATCGCCGCCTGGGAACTCTCGCTCGGTTTCAACGGGATTCCGCTGCGGGCCATCCCGCGAGCGGCCTCCGAATTGCCCGCCACCATGGGCCCCTACCGCCTGCTGGGGGTCAATCCCAAGACCCTGGAGGAATTCCCGTGCGGAAAACTGGTCTTCAAGCGCGGCCAACTCTGGACGCTCACGGCCAAGGGGCAACAACTCCTCGAACTGCTCGCCTACTGAGACGGACACGACGCTCGGCTCGTCGAGTCGTGAGCCGGCAGCGCCGGCGGCAACAGCGGCATTGGTCCGTCGTGATCCAGGAACTCGCGGCAGCACACGAAGAACTCCTCGCGGGTCGTGGCCCGTCGGATGCGGTGCAGGAATTCCGGGGCCACCCCCTCGCCGATGAAGTTCATGTACTTCTTCATCTTCTCCACCTGGAGCCGCTCGCGAAACCCGGCCGTGGGCCGAGTGACCTCGTACAGATGGGTGATGTAGTCGAGGACCTCGTGCCCGGTCGGTTGCCGCCACCCTCCGGTGCGCCGGTAATCGCGGATCTGATCGAAGATCCACGGATTGCGGATGCACCCGCGGCCGATCATCAATCCCCGCGCCCCGGTGTCGCGGAGCACCTGTGCAGCCCGTGGCGGTGAATGCACATTGCCGTTGGCCAACACCGGGCAGGGCATGGCCCGCACGGCCCGGGCGATCCAGTCGCAACGCACCTCCGAACGGTACATGTCGGTGACCGTACGGCCATGCACGGTCAACAGATCGATCCGATGCCGGGCGAAGAGGGCCAGGAGTGCGTCCCAGTCGCCGTCATCGCTGAAACCCACCCGGGTCTTGACCGTGAAGGGAACCCGGGTCACGGCCTGCCGGAGGGCTCCGAGAATGGCGTCGATCCGCTGCGGTTCCCGCAACAACCCGCCACCGGCACACTTGCGGTACACCACGGGGGCCGGACACCCCAGATTGAGGTCCACCGCCGCCACAGGATACTCCTGCAATTGCCGGGCGGCCTTGGCCAGGGCGACCGGATCGTTGCCGATGAGTTGGGCGATGGCCGGGCGGCCGGTCGGATTCTCGACAAGGGATCGCACGATGGGCGCATCGAGCGTGCTGGTGCTGTGGACCCTGAAATACTCGGTCCAGTACACATCGGGCCCTCCATGACGGGCCAGAACCCCCCAGAACGGCAGGTCGGTGACATCTTGCATCGGGGCCAGCGCGAGCACCGGTTCGTCCCGGGCCAGCAACGCGCGGAACGCCGCCGAACCTTCCTCGGGCGGGGTCCGGAGGGAACCCTCGACAGCGGCGGGAGGCGCTTCCATGGCGGTCAATCCTCGGCCTTGGAGTCCCGGCTGAGGAGATCGTGGACCGCGCTCTTCACATCCTTGCCCTCGTACAACATGGCATGGACCTCGGAAGTGATGGGCGCATCGACCTGAAGCCGCCGAGCCAAGGCCAAAGCCGATTGCGCGGTCGGATACCCTTCGACCGCCGAGACCGAACCGGCCAAGATCTCGGCCACCGGACGCCCCCGCCCCACGTTCTCCCCGAAGCCCCGATTGCGGCTCAGTTTCGAGAAACAGGTGAGCACCAGATCCCCCAGGCCGCTGAGTCCGGCGAAGGTCTCGGCACGGGCCCCGCAGGCCACCCCCAGGCGCATCATCTCGGTCTTACCCCGGGTCACCAGGGCCGCCTTGGCATTGTCGCCGTAGCCGAGCCCGTCGCAGACCCCGGCCGCGATGGCGATCACGTTCTTGAGAGCGCCCCCCAGCTCCACGCCGATGAGATCGGAACTCCGGTAGACCCGGAATTCGGGACGGTGGAAGAGGTCTTGCACCGCTCGCGAGACGACCTCATCCCGACTGGCGGCCACCACCGCCGTGGGGATGCCCCGGGCGACTTCCAAGGCCAGCGACGGCCCCGACACCGCCGCCACACGGAGCCCCGGCGCCACCGCATCGAGGACCCCCGTCATGGTCAGGCCCGTGGCGAATTCGATACCTTTGGTCACGCTGACCACCGGTCCAGGGAACCCCTTGAGGCGCGTGGCGGCCTCCCGGAAGGCCTTGGAGGGAACCGCCACCACCACGACTTCGGCTCCGATCAACGACGCCTCGAAGTCCGTCTCGAAAGCCCAGTCCGGCGGCAGGGCGATCCCGGGCAGGAAGCGCTCATTGAAACGGGTGCGGGCCAACTCGGTCACATGCTCGGGCCGATGCCCCCAGAGCCGCACCGAATGCCCATTCCGGGACAGCACCAACCCCAGGGCCGTGCCCCAGGCTCCTGCGCCCAAGACGGTGACCTTCATGATGCAGTGGGTTTGGGGTTGCCGAAGCGGTGCTCGGTGCCTGCCTTCAATCGCGCGATATTGGCCCGATGACGCCACACCGCCAGGGCGGCCAGCACGGAGGTGAACCCCACCAGAGGCCACCGGGTCGGCCCCGACACGGTGAAGGCCGTCGCGATGGGCAGGGCGATGGCGCCGGCGATCGATGCCAGCGACACATACCGACTCAGGAAAAACACGACCAACCAGGTGATCACCGTCACCCCGAAGGCAGGAGGGATCAGGGCCGCCATGGCCCCTGCGGAAGTCGCAACCCCCTTGCCCCCCTTGAACCCGAGCCAGCAGGTGTAGTTGTGCCCCAAGACCGCCCCCAGCGCCGCGAGGGCTGGCAACGCCAGAGAGTTGGCGGGTGCCAGGGCCACGGCCAACGCCGGCGCGAAGCTCACCGCCAGCGCGCCCTTGAGCAGATCCACCGTCAGCACCAGGGCCCCGGGCCCCTTGCCCAACACGCGGAACACATTGGTGGCTCCGATATTCCCGCTGCCGACCCGGGTGATGTCGACCCGCATGGCCCGCGCGACCAGGAAGCCCGTCGGAAGCGATCCGGCCAGATAGGCCAGGACCAGCGTGATGAAGAGTGCGAGAACCATTACGAGCGAGGTTGTACGGGGCAACCGACCGCCGCGCCAAGCGGCGAGTGCCGGGGAATTGGGAACCATGGCTCTCGGGAACCGAAATCCTCCTCCGGCCCGACAGTCCCTCGGCAACTTTGTTTCACGAAGACGCAAAAACTCCTTGAGCCCCGGGGTCGGGTTTGCGTTCATTCGCGTCCGCGCTTTCGGCACGCCGAATTGCGGGACCGTGGTAGGATGCCGGAGCGGTCAATCGGAACAGACTGTAAATCTGTCGGGCTAACGCCCTACGAAGGTTCGAATCCTTCTCCTACCACCATCTTCTTCTCGAGGTCTTCCCCTTGAGCCCTCCACTCGAGGATCTCTGCTTCGGTGTTTTCTTCCGGATCCTTGTTTCCCGATGTCGACTCACCGAGTGTCTTTCCGGAGTGTCGCAACGCCTTTTGCGGTCGGAGGTTCCCCAGGTGGCAAGATGACTTACCAGTGCCTCCGGGGCCGGGGTTTCGTCGCGGAGTGCGGGTTCTCCGGGCCGTCTTCAATTGCCGCCCCGTCGCCGCCGACCCGGTGCCCCGTCGAGGGCTGAAAACAAATCGGGGGGCTCAGGGGACCCACTGCGATCCCCCGCCCCCCCTCTCTCGATGCCGGTCACCTGCGGATTCCCGCCCCGAACCCCCGGCCCCGGCCCCGGGCATCACTCCACCGGATAGTGCCGCATCAGGGCCACGAGAGCCTCGACGTTGGGGCTCTCCGCTGTGCGGACGTAATGACCGCTGGTGCAGACACCGCACAACACGCTCGCCGCGTTGTCGAGTCCCAGCAACTTGCCCAGACAGAACCCGCTGTTGAAGTGGTCGCCGGCGCCGGTGGTGATCTTGGGCTTCTTGCAGACCGGACCCTCGACCACCGAGGCCACGCCGCCGGACACGGCCAGCGCGTAGGCCACCGGATGCACCACGAGGGTGTCCACGGGCACGCGCTGCTGGATGGCCACGCTCAGCTCGGCCAGGCCTTTCCAGTCGCGGGGCGAGGCGTCCAAGCCCAGCACGCCGGCGATCTCATAGGCCTCTTTCTCATTGAGCCCCAGGATCACGTCGAAGCGGCTCTGGAACTTCACGATCAGGTCCAGCGCATGACGGATGTCCTCCGCGGTGCGCTTCTCCGGATCGGCCAGATCGAAGAAGATCTTGCGGCGAGGACCCTGCAACGTGGGCATGAGCTCAGCGTGCAGACTCTCCCAGATCGCCGACATGTGCGGGAGCATGGTCCAGTTGACGAAGGCCACGAGGCTCGAGGAGGCGAACTTGGCGGCGAACTTCTCCTTGCCGTAGCGCTGGCACAGGTTGTCCCAGTGGATCTGCTTGAGCGTGTAGTGCTTGCCGACCATCAGCTTGCCGTCCTCGAACTCGAGGGCGTCGGTGAAGCCCGGCTCGCTGATCGTGTGGACCTCGGCGCGCGCGGCAAACGGCTCGAACACCGGATGCAAGGCCGGCCATCCCAACGAACCCACGTAGGTCACGCCGAGGCCCAGGCTGGCCAGCGCATTGGCCATGATCGGGCCATTGCCGCCCAGCTTGGTCAGCACATTCACCAACTCGACATTGGTGCTGCGTCCGGCGGCGGCGGCCAACCGCTGCGCGTAGGCGGCGATGGTGGGGATGCGATCGAAACGAACGGCGTCGTAGCGCTTGTCCACCACGTGGAGGATCTCGTCCACGAACCCATCCAGACCGACAAAGGCGGTCAGAGACGGCACTTGGGCCGCGGCGGCGGCCAGGCGGGAGGCGACAGAGGCTCGGAATTCAGGCGTGTTCTGCATGGTCAATGGATCCGGAGCAAACCGGAAGCGCGCCGAATATGGCCATTGCCCGCCCGGGGTGAAGCCGGAAAGAGAGCCACCCCACCGGTGGCCTTCGATCAATCGACCGAGACACCCAGGACATCGAGCAGTCGATCCAGCTCATCATCGCTGTGGAACTGGATCTCCAGACGCCCTTTGCCGGCCTTGTAGTGCAGACCGATGCGCAGACCCACCCGTTCGCGGATGCGGTTCTCCAGATCGGTCACATGGGGATCGACCGGAGCCGGAGCCGCTGCACGAGGATCGACCGGGGTCGTCGGAGCCGGCTCTTTTCGGGCGATCGCCGCCTCGAGTTGACGCACGGTCCAACCTCCCCGCATCGCCAGACGGGCCAACGTTTCCTGCTGCTGGGCGTTTTCGACACTGAGGATGACCTTGGCATGCCCCACCGAGAGCCCCCCGTCTTTCACGGCCTGCTGGACCGTCGACGGCAGCTTGAGCAGGCGTGTGGCGTTGGCCACCACCACACGACCCCGGCCCACCTTCTTGCCGACCTGTTCCTGGGTCAGCGAGAACTGGGTCATCAACTGCTGATAACCCAGCGCCTCGTCGATGGGATTGAGGTTCTCCCGCTGCAGGTTCTCGATGAGCGCCAACTCGAGGACCTCGAGATCGGTGGCGACGCGTTCGATCACCGGGACTTCGGTCAGACCGGCCAACCCCGCGGCACGCCACCGGCGCTCACCGGCAATGAGCTCGAAGAATTCGCCCACCACGCGCACCACCAACGGCTGGATGATGCCCTGCTCACGGATCGAATCGGCCAGTTCGGACAACGATTCGGGGGGGAAGTCTTTGCGAGGCTGGAGGGCCGAAGGGCGGATCCGGTCGCGGGAAATCTTCTTCACGACCGCGCCCGGAGGCAGGGGGGCCGGCGGCGGCGGCGCCGGACTCGTCACCACCGGTGCAGGAACCGGAGCAACAGGGGCAACGCGGGCAACGGGGGCCGAACCGGCGGCGCCCGAGGGACTGGCAGGCACGGGCGGGGGAGGCGGAGCGGCAAAGGGGGACTTGATTCCCCCACCCATCAGCGCTCCCAATCCGCGTCCCAAGGCCGGTCTCGACATGACCCTCACTCTAGGGACCGACCGATCCGGGTGGCAAAAGGGATTTCGGCCAACCGAGGCGAATCCGTCACGCCCTGCTCCGGGCAGCCTTCAAGGGCGGATTGCCTGGAAGATCGTCCGGGCCATCAGGGTCGCCCCGGCGGCATTCGGGTGGATCTTGTCGGGGAACATCTCGGGATACCCGGTCAGGGCATCGTTCAGGTCGATGACGGGCACCTTCTTGTCGGTGGTCACCTCCATGAGGGCCGGGATCACTCCGTCGTCCAGAATGTGGCCGGTGATCCCCCAGGTGTCGGAGTAGACGGGGACCGGAAGGCAGGCCCAGACCTGGGGCTTGGACTTGAGGTCGCGAAACTGATCGATCAACCAGCGGGCCTCCTGCTCGAAGAAGGCCTGATTCTTCCAGTTCTGAGGCTTGGTGTCGTTGGTCCCGAGCTTGAGGATCACCATGTCGGGCTGCCAGGCCAACGCCGCCTTGAACTCGTCGGTGGTGGCGTACGGAAGGTCTCCGACCCGGCTCAGGGTGGCACCGCTCCGGCCGAAATTGCGCACCTCGAAGCGGTTGCCCAAGAGCTCACCCAATTGCTTGGGGTAGTTGTTCTTCTCGCGCTCCTCGACCCCCGCTCCATAAGTGATGCTGTCGCCCATACAGGCCACCTTGATCACCCGCCACCCGCCCTTCCGGTCCTCGAAATCCTCGATCTTGATGAGTTCGGGCCGGAGCTTGCGGCGGCAGCCCCACGAGATCGCTCCGGCGGCCAGCGGCAAGAAGCTCAGGAATTGGCGACGTTTCATCCGGGCCGATGAAAGCGGGGACCGCACCCGTGCGGCAAGTGGCCTGTTGGAGGTTTCGCAGAAAAAACCGCGCCCACCCTCAGTGCGCAGCAGCATTTCCCGGGATGCGATTCTGCAACACCGCCTGGGTCTGATCGGCCCGAAACCGCTCGTAGGCGCCCCGGAACTGCGGGTGTTTGTTGCCCAGGATGGCCGTGGCCAGCAGGGCCGCGTTGATGGCACCCGCCTTGCCGATGGCCATCGTGCCGACCGGCACGCCCCCGGGCATTTGAACGATGCTCAGCAGGGAATCCATGCCGTTGAGCGCCTTGGACTGCACCGGCACGCCCAGCACGGGCAACGCCGTCTTGCTGGCGCACATGCCCGGCAGGTGGGCCGCCCCGCCCGCGCCGGCGATGATCACCTCGAGCCCCCGCCCCGCAGCCGCCGCGGCGTATTCGAACAGGAGGTCCGGCGTGCGATGTGCGCTCACGACCGAGGCCTCGTACGGCACACCCAGGGCCGCCAACTGGCGGGCCGCCGCTTCCATCGTCTCCCAATCCGATTGGGAACCCATGATGATGCCGACCAGCGGGGAACTCATAAAGGGTGAGAGTGACCTCTGCGCGGAGGGATGTTCAAGCCCGGGTGCGGGCCTCCCGAGCGGCCCGTCACCAGGCAGCGGCCCGGTCGGTCGAGAACCCGAAGCGGGTCTGGGACTGATACGCTTTTCCGGGACGAACCACCGTCGACGGGAAATTCGAATGATTGGGGGAGTCGGGAAAGTGCTGTGTTTCCAGACAAAAGGCCCCGTACCGCGGCTGGTGCACGCCATCGAAATGATTGGCGGTGTACAGCTGGATGCCCGGCTCCGTGGTATGGCAAGTCATCCTGCGGCCGGAATTCGCATCGAAGATCCGCGCCGCCAATTGCAATCCTCCGCCCCGGCGATCGATGACGAAATTGTGGTCGTAGCCCTTCGGCCCGCGGACATCCCGGATCCGCTCGCCGATGCGGTGGAAGGCACGGAAGTCGATCGGAAGCCCGGCCAAGGGGGCGATCTCGCCAGTCGGGATCATCGCAGCATCCGACGGTGTGTATTGGCTGGCCTGGATTTGGAGTTCGTGTCCCAAGACATCCCCGTTGCCCGCGCCCGCCAGGTTGAAATAGGCGTGGTTGGTCAAGTTCACCACGGTGGCCCGGTCCGTCTCGGCGCGGTAGGTGATGAGCAACTCATTCTGGTCATTCCAGGCGTACGTCACGGTGACGTCCAAATGGCCGGGGTAGCCTTCCTCGCCATCGACGCTGCGATAGCGGAACTCGGCGATGGCGGTGGCCCCTTCGACCGACGTACGGGAACTCCAGAGCTTCGCGGCGAAGCCTTCCCGGCCACCGTGGATATGATTGCCTCCCTCGTTGGCGGTGATGCGCACCTCCCGGCCCTCCAGCGTGAACCGCGCACCGTGGATCCGATTGGCGTAGCGGCCGATGACCGAGGCGGCGGGCAGTCCCCGCTGGTAGGCCTCCATCGAGTCGCCCCCGAACACGACGTTGGCCGACTGACCGCTCCGATCCGGCACCTGGATGGACGTGATCGTGGCCCCGTACTCCGAGACACCCACCGTGGCACCCGAAGCGTTCTTCAGGGTGTGCAGGCGGACAGGACGACCATCGGGCATCCGGCCGAAGTCGGTGCTGGCCACCGAGGCGGTCGTCGGTCGGCCCGCAGTGGCACAGCCAGCCATCCAGCCACCCGCGACCGGAAGGACGGCGGCGGCGGCGAGGTGTCGAAGAGCTTCGCGACGCGACAAGGAGGGGGCATTCATGGGAATCGGTGGCGATGACTACAGCCACCGATCGACCCGGAGATCAAGCCTTCGGGAGTTGGGCGAGCACGGCGGCGAACCGGCGTTGGACAAGCTCGCTGCGTCGCCGAGGCCTCCGGAGGCTGGGCGATTCGCGTTGGAGCCGATCTTTAGCGTACCGTCGACGGTGCGAACCCACGCGCCCTGAACAGGACCACCTCCCCGCAAAGCAAACCCCGGAGCACCTCAGGATCGGAGAGCAAGGGCGACAGACGATGGCAAACACTCAGCGAGAAGTCGCCCGTGCCCAGCGCGTGAAGGCAACCGTCAGCCGGTTCTCGAGCGGGTCGGAAAGATCATCCCCAGACCGTTGCCGCCTCCTGTCCGTCAGTTACAAGGGACACTCAGTTCCAGAAAGTTAACGTTGTTGAGTTTCAGTTGACCCAACGCCTCCATGATGCCGTCGCCTGCTGCCCCCAAGTGCCTCGTCAATCGTCGCTGGAAAATGGATTGGTAGGCGTCAAGGACATGGTTCGACTCCGAGACGGATTCTTCCGCAACCTTCGCCCACTCTTCCCCTATTTTCTGATCCCCAAATTCAGCGTCCAACCTTTTCCGAATACCTGCGTCGTGCTGGATGCCCTCGTCAAGATTTTGTTCTAAGTCGGTTTTAGCTGCCACATAGATCACTGCATCCAAGAGCAGCTGATTTTGACTCGCGCCCTCAATGCCACGCGACAGGAAAACACCTGCAACGTTCGAGTATCCTGGGTTTCCAGACTCCTCAATCAGCCGCTTGCAATGGTCTGCGAGGACGTTGCTTTGCACGTTTCCCATGCCCGCCCCTGCGTCAGGGACCCGGCGTTCAGCGCGAGTATCGGTAGCACCGTTTACCTGATCAAATGCCGCCTTAGCCCCCGCACAATCCACCCCTAAACTTGTAGCGATAAAACGATAGTCATCGATGAACAACTTCTCTTTCAAACCGTTGAGATATTTTCTTGCATTACCGTACTTTGACGGAAGCTTGTCCATCGTAAGTTGAATATGATCGAACGTATCAATAGCCCCGGAAAACCGAGAATCGCTTCTCAGATCGCTGGCGGGTGGCAATGGTTTTGAGTTGGCGCGACCTTGTTTTAAACCGGAATTCCACCGAGAACTATCCTGCGTAGAACCAGCGACTATCGTTGGGTCCGCAGATTCTTCAGAATTCAATATTTTGTCCTGATTGCGCGGCACCTCCGGGAAGAGCCCTCTGTTCACCAGCAACAAGCAGGCAATGAACGATAAGAGCGCGATGACCCAACCTCGCAAATTCATCTTTGGCATCATAATGACTCTTGTTTTTCATTTTATCAGCCAGGCTAATCGACTTTTAAAACCCCGCTTTAAGCACTTTGACTTCATTTCCATCAATATCTGCTAAATACATTTCACCCCAGACTGATGGTGGCCAAGCGTACTCAAAGTCGACTAGAGGAAACCTTTCGTAAACAGTTCCCCAATCTTTACCCAAAATCACCTTGCAATCAACCTCTACGGACAACGGATCGATCGGATTGCAGTTGTTTGGAAGACTCACAGCGTCCGTGCGAGCTATAAACTTGTACGGTGCCTTCGGCGGATTGAAACCAGTCTTCACAGGCGGCGATGCGTGATAAAGAGCAACCACGAAATCTTCTAGTTCGTTATAAATAGTCTGCTTTGCTGGCACACCTTCAAAAGCTTTTGTTGAACGATCACATCTATAATTTCGACGACGCAAATATTTTAATGGGAACGTTTTATCCGACACAGTATAAGTTCCATTCGGCTGAAGTTCACGAAACTCATATATATAATCACCAGTAAACGGGTTCCTGGTAATCCGACCGTGGGTCGCAAACTTGATGTTTGAATAGTAACCAAAATAATCATTCCGCCAACTGTGAACTGCTAAGGCTGGACTCAGAACGGTTTTCCCTTCTAATGCCACACTTCCAGAATAAAGATCAGAGGCTAAACCCACCACTGTGCCAATTTTGTCAAGGTCCGCAAACAAAGGTTGCTGTTTCTCTGAGATTAGAACTAAAAGAAACACCAACACGAAGTTGCGAAGAGTGCGTCGGAATTGAGGACGTGATCGACTCATTTGAAGTTGTGTTGAGTTGTGACAGTTACGTTGGCCCGAGGAGCACGACCTTCCGGAATGCAGAAATTTGCCCCAGCCGATGCCAAAAGCGATTACCTAGCAAATTCCACACTCACGGATTTATTTTAGCAACCAAATATTCAAATTTTTGGCGCAGGCATGAGACGCTGGCTACAGCCACTCATCCGCAGGTGCCCGGTTCAATTCCCACCATTCAGAGAGCCCCTGAGCGCCCCTTCAGGCCGCAGGCAGGTTCGCAAGGGCGGCGGCGAAGCGGCGCTGCACCCGCTCGCGACCGAGTACCTCGAGGAGGTGGTACAGGCTGGGGCCGACCGACTTACCGGTGCAGGCGGCGCGGACCGGTTGCACCAAAGCCCCCACCTTGACCCCGAGTTCGGCGGCCAGGGCCTTCAGGGCCGCCTCCAATGGAGCCGCATTGAACTCTTCGAGCACACTGAAGGCGGCGGCCAGCCTCTCGAGGGGCATGCGTGCGGCGGCGGTCAGGGCCTTGGACCGAGTCTCGGCCTCCACCGGCACGACATCGTCGGGCGCGAAATAGAAATCCACGAAGGCGGGCAGGTCCTTGAAGAGCTTGCCCTTCTCGCGGGCCGTCTCGAGGGCGGCGGCGATGTATTCCGGGGCGAAACCCGAGGTCTGGATGCCGGCATGGGACAGGGCCGCGACACCCCGCTCCACGAACCGGGCGGGCTCCATGATGCGCGTGTGCTCGAAGTGAAGGGCCTCGAGCTTTTTGACATCGAACTTGGCCGGACTGCGGTTGACCCGATCGAGCCCGAACCGGGCGATCAACTCGGCCACCGGCAAGAACTCCTTCCCGTCGGCCGGCGCCCACCCGAGCAACGCCAAGTAGTTCAACACGGCCTCCGGCGTGAAGCCGTCATCCTGATAATTGGTCACGTGCGCCCCGTGATCGCGCTTGGACATCTTGGAACCATCCGGGTTCAGGATGAGCGGGATGTGGGCGTACTTCGGAGGCTCGACCCCGAAGGCCTTGAACAGGGCGATGTGCTTGGCGGTGTTGGCCAGATGGTCTTCACCCCGGATCACATGGGTGATGCCCATTTCCAGGTCATCCACCACGTTGACCAGGTGGAAGACCGGGTTGCCGTCGCTGCGCACGAGCACCCAATCGGGATCAGCCTCTTCGCGGTCGGTGAGCGGGCGCAGCACATCGCCGATGATGAGGTCGGGAATCGTGATCGCCTCGCGGGACATGCGGAAGAACACCGCCCCGTCGCGGTCGTAGGCCAAGCCCTTGTCGCGCAATTCCTGGATGCGACGGGCATAAATCTCGCCCCGACGGCTTTGGAAATAAGGCCCCCGATCTCCCCGGCTCGCACAGGCCGTGTCGCCGGTGGTGGGACCTTCATCCCAGTCGAGCCCCAGCCAACTCAGCCCACGCAAAATGACATCGATGGCCTCCTGGCTGTTGCGCTGGGTGTCGGTGTCTTCGATGCGCAGGATGAATTTCCCGCCATGGTGACGAGCGAAGAGCCAGTTGAAGAGAGCCGTGCGGGCCCCACCAATGTGCAGGTAACCCGTCGGTGACGGCGCGAAGCGAACTCGGATCGGAGCGTCCATTTCTGACGGCGACCCTAGGGCTTTTTGAGCCGATGGGGAACGAGGATCGATGTTCCGGATTTGGGATCTCCAGACCCGGACCTCAACTCACTCCGGCGACCGGGCCGCAGACGAACGATTCAGTGCTTCAGGAATTCGTCCAAGGCGACTCGAGTAATGCGCCAGGCGGACCCGATCTTCTTGCCTTTGAGGGATCCGTCGCCCAAGGCCGCCAGCACATCGGCCTCGGAAACGCCGAGGCTCTGGGCAACCTCGGCTGGCGAGAGCAGTTCCGGAATCCCCGAAGCCGCGCCCGATGCCGAACCGGCGGCCATCGAAGCCCCGATCACCGGAGGCGCGGCCGTACCGAGATCCCGGGCGATCTGGGTGCCCAGCGCGAATTGGGCGGCCAACCCCGCGACCCCGCCCCCGCCGGGCTGCTTGAGCGACTCGGCCAACTGCAGCTTCACGTAATCGTTGAGGTTGCCAATGGCGGCCATGCTGGAGCGCTTGTCGATGGCGCCCTCGACCTCCGGCGGGACGCTGACGTTTTCGACAATGAAGCTGCCCAGTTCGATGCCGTACTTCTCGGTGAGGATCGGGTTGAGGAGCGGCAACAGCGCATCCCCCAACTCGGAATAGCGGGCCGCCAGGTCGAGCACCGGCACCTTGGAGCTGGCCACCGCATCGCTGAAGGCGCTGACGAAGCGTGAGCGCATGGTGTCCTGGAACTCATCGATGCGGAAATGATGGTCGGTGCCGGCGACGTCCTTGAGGAACACCGGCACATTGACGATGCGGAAGTCGTAGGTGCCAAAGGCTCGCACCCGCACGATGCCGAAGTCGGGATCCCGCACCATGATGGGGTTGCTCGTGCCCCACTTGTTGCCGGTGAACAGCCGGGTGTTGACGAAGTACACATCGCACTTGAAGGGCGATTCGAAGTTGTACTTCCAGCCCAGCAGGGTGCTGAGGATGGGGATGTTCTCGGTCTTGAGGGTGTGCTTGCCGGGACCGAAGGTGTCGACGTACTGACCCAGATACACGAACTGGGCTTTCTGGGACTCCCGCACCAGGAGCTGGGCCCCGTTCTTGATCTCCTTGTCCTGGTCGGGGAAGCGCCAGCTGAGGGTATCGCGCGAATCGTCTTCCCACTGGATGATCTCCAGGAACTGCGTCTTCAGATAATCGATGAGGCCCATGGTGACTGTTCTCCTTGATTGAAGTGACTCGACCATCGTCTCCGAAGAGGGCTCGGCACGGAACCGGAATCTCAAGGCCCTGTTTCCAACCGCTCCAAGCCGGCCCAGCCGAGCCTTCGACTCACTGCACCTCTCCCAGAGATCACTCCTCGGAACCCCGGGCCTGGAAGACGGTCGACCCGCGGACGTTGCCGGCGGCGACCTCCACCACATACGACGAGCCGGCCTTCAGCGGTTCGGCAGGCCCCTTGGCCGCCGGTTGAAATCCTTCAGGCGGTTGACCATACAGGAAGCCCCGCGTGGGTGCGGCCTTGCCCTGAGGTTTCAATTGCCAGACAACCCGCCCCTTTTCGGCCGGTTTCTCGGGGGGTACCTCTGAGACCACCAGCGAACTCAGCTCGTAATCCTGATCCAGCCCCACCACGACCGGCAGTGCCGCCCCGGGTTCGGCCTGACGCAACGGCCGAAAGGACACACTCACTTGAATAGCCTTGTGACTGAACCAGTCGGTCAAGCGGTACATCGGCACCGCGACGGCGGCGACCAGCAGCAGGATGATTCCCCAGGTTTTGCGTTCCACGGAAGGTGTGGACGAACTCCACCCCCCGGCGCATTCGAAGGGATTGAATCAGCCCCCTATGGATCCCATCGCCCGGAGGTCACTCCCCCGAGTGGACCGCCGCCCTTGAACCGTGTTTGAATCCCGCTTTGACGATGAGTCCTGAATCCTTCCCGGCCAAACCGGCCCGCCACGCCCACGCCTTCACCCTGATCGAGTTGCTGGTGGTCATCGCCATCATCGCCATCCTGGCGGGAATGCTCTTGCCCGCCCTCTCCAAGGCCAAGGAAAGCGCCAAACGGATCTCCTGCGTCAACAATCTGCGTCAGTTGAGCATCGCGACCACGCTCTACACCGGCGAAAATCAGGGGAATTACCCGGAGCGGAACATCGGCCCCCGCTGGTGCGAGCGTCTGTGGCCCACCTTCAAATCGGTGCAGATCCTGGTGTGCCCCAGCGACTTCGGCTCCGGAGCCAAGAACAAGCCCGCCACGGCGGAGACGCGCACCAATCTGGTGGCCGACTCGGCTCCCCGCTCGTACATCATCAACGGTTGGAACGATGTGTTGGAGCGTCAGATGACCAGCGCCGGAGAGACCTTCAACATGGGGTCGATCATGAACAAGACCATCAACGAAAGCGTCATCGTCGAGCCGTCGGAAACCATCGTGTATGGCGAGAAACTCTATCCCATCGGCCACTTCTTCATGGATCTGATGGAGGGCAACCTGGGCAACGACAACGAGGTGCTCAATCACGCGATGCACAACAGCGCGGTCCGTTCCGACCGCGGTGGCTCCCCCAATGGCGGATCCAATTTCGCCTTCGCCGATGGCTCCACGCGCTACCTGCGCTACCGCAAATCGCTCTCACCGATCAACGTGTGGGCCATCACGCCCCAGTGGCGGACCAACACGATGAATTGATCCGGAGCGCTGACTCGGGTCCGCGGGCCATCAATCAATGCCTCAGCGGCGGTCACCCCGCCGACTCTGGGGTTGTTCTTCGACGAAGCGAACCCGGATTCCCGGAGCCTGACCCGGGGTAGCCGGGCCACGTCCGCCAAAGGGACCCGCTCCACCGGAACCGGCTCCCAGCCCCATGGCCGAGCCCTTTCCGGAGCCCGATTCCGTACCCGCTCCGGACCGACTGAGCCACAAGGCGACGATCGCCTGCGAACAGCCCACGGCAAACAACGCCGCGATCCAGGGCCAGCGACCCAATCCCCGCCCCCAGGCGGCCCACAGGATACCCGAGACCACCACCACCAGATCCCCGCCGATGAGTGCGGGAACGATCCAGCCCGGCAAGGGAACGCCCGTGGGCAGCGCCAGCGGTTGGGCCGACGTCGCCACCGACTGACCCGCAGACAAACTCGAACCCGCACCGATCGACGGAGACGGGGCGACAGCGTGGACGGGCTCGACCGGAACCGGATGCCCGGTCGGGGAGGGCTGGGGCGGCTTTACCGAGGCCGTGGTCGTGGCCGCGGCTTGGGGAACCATCGTTGGAATCGGAGTCGGAACAGGCTCAGGAGGGACTTCGGAGGTCTGCGGGAGCACGGTGGCCGGAACCGCCGGCTTCTCAGAGATCGCATTCTCCAGAGCGGGCTTTTCCGGGGCCGAGGCCTCCTGAGCCACCGCAGGTGCGTTGAACGAGGCCAATCCGGGAGCCTTCACGGCTCCCCGATCGGTCTCTTCTTGTAGCAGACTGGCCAATCCGCGCCCCAGCGCTGGTTTCGACATACGCGGGTCAAATCGTTCGGCCAGCCGGGTCTGGCTTCAACCAGTTTCGACACGTTTTTTACCGGGCGTCGCCCGGGCGGATCCCCCACTGGAAGGGATCTTCTTCCTTCAACAGCAAGGTCGCCTCGGCCGTGACATGGGCGGTTCCCGTGACCACCGGCAGCACCCGACCCCGAGCCCGATCCTCCCACCGGTACTCCCCCTCGAAGGCGCTGCCCAGAATGCCCTCCTGAACCCAGATCTCACCCTCGGCCAGTTTCCCGTCGGCGGCCAGACAAGCGAGCTTGGCGCTGGTGCCCGTGCCGCAGGGAGACCGGTCGTAGGCCTTGCCCGGGCACAGCACGAAATTGCGGGAATGCCCGCCGCAACCCGGAGGACCGAAGAGCTCGACGTGATCGACCTCCGGAAAGCCCTGGGCATTGATCGCCTGACGGATCCGCCAACTCACGTCGGTCAGAGTCTCCACGGCCTGGATCGACAGTTCCCAGACCGGGGTGCGGACGAGGAAGAACCAATTGCCGCCCCAGGCCACATCGCCGGTGACCCCACCGATTCCCGGCACGTCCACAGTGACCGAGGCCCGGTGACGATAGGAGGCCACGTTGGCCACCGAGACCCGGCCGTCGGGGTGCAACGTCGCCGATACGGGGCCGACCGGCGTGTCGATGCGATGGGTTCCGGGCTTCACCCGGCCGAGGTGGGCGAGCGTGACCATCAGACCGATGGTGCCATGCCCACACATCCCCAGAGGCCCCACATTGTTGAAGAAGATCACCCCGAAATCGCATCCGGGATCGTGGGGCGGCACGAGAAGAGCGCCCACCAGCACATCCGAACCCCGTGGTTCATTGACCACGGCCGAACGGAATCGGTCGAACTGGGCGACCCAGCACTGAACCCGCTCCGAGAGCGGACCCGCTCCCAGATCGGGACCGCCCGAGAGGACCACGCGGGTGGGTTCACCGCCGGTGTGGGAATCGACGACCTGGATGCGTTGGAGGTGTTGCATGACGGCCTTGATTCAACCGGTGTCGTCGACCCGGCGTCTTGGATGTCCCGGCCCGCCTCCGGGCAAGCTGGGCACAGTCGAGCCCGTCACCCGGGTTCGACGTCAGGTGTGCTTGCCGACTCAACCGGCGCGATTCAAGCGGCGGAAGAGCAGATGGAGAGCCTGTTGGCCCGTGGTGAACTTGAAGGTCTCCCGGTCGAAGCGATTGAGGCGTTGCACCGCTTCCGTGCCGTCCGGACCGGCCAGCGCCATCCAGACGGTCCCCACCGGCTTGTCCGGAGTCCCTCCCGAGGGACCGGCGATGCCCGTCACCGACAAAGCCCAATCCGCCCCGGAAACCCGTCGCGCCCCTTCGGCCATCTCGCGGGCCACCGCCTCGCTGACGGCCCCGAACTCGCGCAAGGTTTCTTCCCGGACTCCCAGGGTGCGGGCCTTGGCGGCATTGGCATAGGTCACGTAGCCGGCGAGGAACATCGCCGAGGCTCCGGGGATGTTGGTGATGCGGTGGGCGAGGTGCCCCCCGGTGCAACTCTCGGCCAGGGCGAGGGTCTGGCCGCGGCGGGTCAACTCACGGACCACCACGCCTTCGAGCACTTCATCCTGCTCACCGAAGACCGCATCCCCGGCCAGCCGTCGGGTGATGGCCTCGGCCTCGGCCACCACGGCGACCGCATCGGCACCCCGGGCCACGAACCGCACATCCACCTCGCCCACCCGCGCACAGAATCCCAAATCCATCCCCCCGGCCGTGAGGTGCTGGAGAGGGGCCGAAATCAACTCCTCCATGTTGGATTCGCCGATGCCGGCGGTCTTGAGGGTCCGGCAGACGAAGCCGGTCTCATGGGGAAATTCACGTCCCAGCCACGGTACAACCTCGTCGTCGAACATGGGCCGCAATTCGCGCGGGGGACCGGGCAGCATCACCAACCACGAGCGACGACCGCCCGGCCGGAACGGATTGGGCGAGGCTTCGATCATCAATCCCGGAGCCGTTCCCTGCCGATTGGGAACCACGACCGCCCCCTGCGGCACCATCGCCTCGACCCGGGTGCGCGGGGGCACCGGTCGCCCGCGCGACACGAAGAACGCCCGGATGGACTCGCTCACGGACTCGTCGAAGACGAGGGTGCGCCCCAACAATTCGGCGATGCGTTCGCGGGTGATGTCGTCGCACGTCGGCCCGAGCCCACCGGTGGTGATCACCAGGTCGGCCCGACTCAACCCCTCGCGCACGGCCTGTTGGATGTCTTCACCGCGATCGGAGACCAGCACCTGACGCGCCACCGTGTAGCCCGCCTGGGTCAGGCGCGAACACAACCACTGCTGGTGCGTGTTGACGATGCGCCCCAGAAGCAATTCGGAACCGGTGTTGATGATCTCGATGGTCACCGGCCCAAGGTGGGGGCAAAACGTGCAAAGGCCAATCCGAGAGCCCCGGAGTCGGGCGGAGACCGCGTCAGCTCATCAGCGCGATGCGGGGCCAGAGCGACTGCAGATCCTCATCGGCCAGGGCCATCGTTCGAAATTCGAGGGGATCGCCCCGTTCCAGAGCCTGCTGGAAGCGCTGCCAGGCCTCCTCGTCCTGCCCCATCCGGGCCAGATAACAGGCCAGGTTGTATCGCAGGATGGGCTCCTGCGGAAAACGGTCGACGGCCGGTTCCAGGAGCCCGAAGGCCTTGGCGATGGATCCCCCGGTGTGCCGACGGGCCGCATAGGATCGGTGGATCCAACTCTCCACGGCCTCGGGATAGAGCGCCCACTGGGCATTGGCCACCGTCCACGCCTCGTCCCAACGGCGGAGCGCCGAGCAGACCGTCCAATGCAGGGTGAGGACATCCATGCGCTGCCGATAGATATCCGGGATGAGGTCCAACTCGGCCATGGCCTCGATCGGATTGCCCAGCATCAACCATCCCTCGGCCGCCTTCTGATGATGCCGGTGCGGCAGCGGCATGGGGAGATGGGTCGAAGGCATGATGGACACCCGGGACGCGGTCGTTCAGTCGACGAAGGCGAACTCGTTGGCCGCCAGGAGCACCTGGGCGTATTGCTCCCAGGGGGTCGACGGTTTGGGCGACTCTTTGGATGGGGTCTTGTCACCCGACTTCGACCCGGTGGTGTCGCTCCCGGAGTTCACCGGAGTGGGCGACGCCCGCAGGAACTCCCGAGCCGCGGCGAGTTCGCGACGCGACGGAGCCCGCTGGAACACCAGCGCATACAGGCGCTTCACCCGGGCATCGCCCTCGAGGGCTTTCACATCCGGGCGCTCGAGCAAGGCCCGGGCCTGGTCGGCCACGAAGCCGCTGTTCAACCAGAAGAGCGCCTGCTGAGGCACGCTGGTCTGGAAGCGACCCGCCGACGAGGTGTCGGGACTGGCGAAGTCGAACGAGCGCAGGATGCCGGGGAGATTCTGCCGATCGATGTATCCGTAGAGCGTGCGCCGCAGAGCCGGCTTGTCGGTGTCGTAGATGGCGACGGCCAGGCCGCCCACCTTCGGGTCGAGATTGCCGCAGACGGCCAGCAGCCCATCGCGCATGGATTCGAAGTCGGTCCGCTGGCGATTCATCCGCCAGAACAGGGTGTTGGCCGGATCGACCGTCCGGGCCCGGGCCAACGCCTTGCGCGACAGTCCGGCCGCCTCGGGATCGCTCGACTGGCGGTAGGTCGCCGAGAGCAGCATCTCGCGGTGGAGCGCCTTCATCGACCAGCCTTGATGGATGAACTGGAGGGCCAGGTAGTCGAGCAGTTCGGGGTGGCTCGGAGGGTCGGTGCGCACCCCGAAATCGCTGGGCGTCTTGACCAGCGGCGTTCCGAAGTGCCGCATCCACACGCGGTTGACCATGACCCGGGCCGTCAGGGGATTGTCGGGCGAGGCCACCGAGCGCGCGAACTCCAACCGACCGCTGCCCTGCGTGAAGGGTTTGCGACCCGGGCCGGCGACGATCGCCAATTGCTGCCGGGGCACCTTGGGACCGTGGTTGCCGGGATTGCCGCGCTTGAAGATCACCGGCTCGGAGATGGAGGCGTTGTCCATCAGGGCCATGGCCCGCAGCGGCGCCCCGGGGTGGGTGGAATCGAGCTCATCGAGCTTGCGCTTGAGGGCCCGGGTCTTCTGGGCGACCGGGGTGTCGAAGAACCGATCGATGCCGCCCAACGCCCCCTGGATGGGAGAATCGGCCGCATAGAGGACCTGCCGCAATTCCTCGGCCGCCGCGTCCGGCAGGGCCTTGGGCTCCGGCTGGCCGGATTTCCGAGCCTCGGCCACGACGTTCGTCCATTCGGTGTTCACCTGCTGGAACAACTGGCCGTAGCGGGCGGCCAGATGGGGCAGGTTCGTTGGCGACCACCCTTTCAGATCGGCGACCAAACGGGCGTTGAGCGGTTGCCCCTGCCACCGACCCGCCGCCAGATCGTCGGCGATCTTCGGGGCGCGGGCCGCGAAATCGTTGGTGCCCAACCCGGCCCATGCGAACCACGGTGCGAACACCGGATGGGGCGATTTCTTCAGCGATTCCAATCGCCCTTTCCACGCGGCCACCAATCCCGGATCCAAGCTCCGCTGGCGGGCCAGGCTTTCCTGGGCGCCGCCATCCAACGCGGTGCTCTCCTGGGCCGTGAGCAGGTAATCGCCGATCTTCGTGCGCAACTTCTGGATCACCGCCGCGGTTTGATCCGCCCGATAGTCGTCGAGATCCTTGCGACGCTTGGCCAATTCCTTGTCGTAGTCGGCCGCTTGCTGCCGATCGGGATTCTCGCCCACCAGGGGTTTCGGGTCGGGTTCGTGGCTGTTGGAAAAAAGGCCGTAGAGCGAGTAGTAATCGGCCGTGGGGATGGGATCGAACTTGTGGTCGTGGCAGCGGGCGCACTGGACGGTGAGCCCCATGAGACCGCGGGTGGTCACGTCGATCCGGTCGTCGATGATGTCGGATTGATTGTTGAGAAACCGGCGTCCGAGCGTGAGGAACCCCATGGCGGCCAACGGCTTGCGGTCGGTCTCGGTGGCCACCTGGTCCCCGGCCAACTGCTCGATGAGGAACCGGTCGTAGGGCAGGTCGCGATTGAAGGCCTCCACCACCCAGTCGCGGTAAGTGTGGCTGTAGGGGTAGCGGCGCTCCTCCTCGAACACGTACCCCTTGCTGTCGGCGTAGCGGGCCACATCCAGCCAGTGCCGACCCCAACGCTCTCCGTAGGCGGTGGACGCCAGCAACCGATCCACCACCCGGGCGTAGGCCTGCTCGGAACGATCCTTGAGAAAGGCCTCCATCGCCTCGGGCGTTGGCGGCAACCCGGTCAGATCGTGCGTCACACGACGAAGCAGGGTGCGGCGATCGGCCTCTGGAGTCGGCGTCAGGCCTTGGGTCTCCATGGCGGCCAGCACGAACCAATCCATACCGGTGCGCGGCCAGGAAGCCTTGCGCACGGCAGGCCGGGCCGGCATGTGCGGCACCTGGAAAGCCCAGTGCCGGGCGGCCGGATCCGGCTTGGCCGCGGCGGGTTCACCGGTCCGCGGATCCGATGCTCCTGCGCGAACCCAGGCCTCGAGGTCGGCGATTTGTTCTGGCTTCAAAGGCCCACCCTTCGGAGGCATGACCTTCACGTCCGCCGCCGTCCCCTTCACCACCTGGATCAATAGGCTGGACTCGGGTTTGCCGGGGACGATTGAGGGGGATCCGGAAGCCCCGCCCTTCTCCCAACCCGCCTTGAAATCCAAACGCAAACCACCCTTGAGCGATTCGGACTGGGCGCTGTGGCACTCGTAGCACCGCTCCACCAGCACCGGCCGGATGCGATTCTCGAAGAACTCCACCGACGCCGGATCGGCGGCGTGGAGGCCGAGCACGGGCAGCACGCCGGCGGTCATCCGCAGGACAACCGCCGAAATGGAAAAAAGGCGCATCATGAACGAGGTCTTGCCCAAGACTTGCCGGCAAAGCCCCAAAGTCAAAACGGACTTCGGCTTGGCGGTATTCAGCCGGCCGTGAAAAACCGTTGCCCCGACGGTGCTCACAGTGGCCCTCTTCAGCTGCATGATGCGCGGATTGCTGCTCGTTTTATGTCTGGGGGTGCTCATCGGTCGGGCGCAAGCACCCGATCCCCTCTGGGGCAGTTCGGCGCGACTGGAACGAATCCGCGCCGTGCTCCCTCGGCTGGACGCACTCTACGAGGCCCATGCGACCTCCAACCACATCCCCGGCCATGTCTGGGGGCTGGTGGTGGACGGCCGCCTGCTCCATGTCCGCGCCGCCGGGATGGCGCGCACCGAGCCGGCACAACCGGTCACGCCGGACACGCGGTTCCGGATCGCCTCGATGTCCAAGAGCCTCACCGCCGCGGCCGTTCTCCAGTTGCGGGATGCGGGTAAACTCTCCTTGGAGGACCCGGTTTCGAATCACCTGCCTGAGTTCCGGCGGGTGACGCCCGCCACCCCGGATTCCCCTCCCCTGACCCTGCGCCACCTGCTGCGCATGTCGGGCGGGTTCCCGCAAGACGACCCCTGGGGCGACCGCAAGCTCGCCGAGACCGACGCCCAGCTCGACGCCCTGGTGGCGCGAGGTCTCACGGCCGCCTCACCGACCGGAACCCGCTGGGAATACAGCAATCTGGGCTATGCCCTGCTGGGCCGGGTCATCACCCGGGTGGCCCGAGAACCGTATCAGACCTACATCACGCGACGGATTCTCAAGCCCTTGGGCATGACGAACTCGGTGTACGAATGGGACAAGGTGCCCTCCGATCGCCTGGCGCTCGGATACCGCTGGGAAGACGAGCAGTGGAAACCCGAACCCATGTTGCACGACGGCAGTTGGGGGGCCATGGGCGGCTTGATCACCACCCTCGAGGACTTCGCCCGGTACGCGGCATTCCACCTCGATGCCTGGCCGCCACGCGACGGCACCGACACGAGTCCGCTAAAACGCGCCACGCGACGCGAGATGCACCGCCCGTGGGAGGTGATTTCAGTGGTGCAAGATCTCCACGACTCCGAGGGGCAACCGGTGGCCCGGGTGGCGGGCTACAGTGCCGGCTTGAGTTGGAACCAGGACCAGCGCGGCGTCATCTGGGTGCGCCACGCCGGTGGGCTCCCGGGATTCGGCAGCGAGTTCCGCTTCCTGCCCGACCACGGCATCGCCCTGATCGCCTTCGCCAACCGGACCTACGCGCCCATGAGCGCCGCCAACCACAAGGCCATGGAGCTGTTGATCAACGAGGCAAAGATTCCCGCCCGACCGGCCGAGGGGCATCCGACCCTCTTCCGACGGGCTGAAGAACTTGCCACATTGCTCACCCGCGACTGGAAACCCGAGGCCCTGCACGCCGCTCTCGCGCCCAACGTATTCCTCGACCACAGCCTCGAGACTTGGCGTCGCGAGACCCGTGCGCTCCTCGAACAACTCGGCCCCATCCGCGACCGGTCTCCCCTGGTGCCCGAGAACCGTCTCCGCGGGCGTTTCCGCCTCATCGGTGAAACCCGCAGCCTCGAGGTCTTCCTCACCCTGACGCCCGAGGCGACACCTCGCATCCAGGAGGTCAAACTCACGATCCTCGCCGAGAAGACCCCCTGAATGGGCTTGGGGACACCCACGCCCCACGCCACCGAGGCCGACCGCAGGCCGCCGGAATCGGAGGCTCATCCAGACCGATTGCCGTTCATCCCGCGAATCCAACCCTTGGTCGCAGCCGCTTTGCCCCGCGCACAGGCCCCGGAAATATTCATGCGTGAGCACCGGTCATTCGAGCAGTGCTTCGACCCCATCATGAATGTCTCGGTCTCGAGGCCCTCGATCCCCTCCCCCGTCATGCCCCCCACCCCGAATTCGGCCACCCCCGAAACAAGCCCCCTCCGGGAATTCCTGAACCGTGCCAGACTCCTCTCTGTCAACGGATTCCATGCCTATGGCTCGTGGCTCACACGTCAAAGCTGGTGGCGATTCACGCTCTACTCGCTCCTCCTGTTGATCATCAGTGCGATCCTCGCCGAGTTGCCCCCGTTCTCCTGGCAAATCGGCTGGTCGCCGTCGGCACGCACCCCACGGTCGCCAGGCCGGACCGCCCCGGCCGCGCCCGCGAGCACACCGATCGCGCCCGCTCCCCCGAGTCCTCCAGCCTCCAGCAATGCAGCCCCATCGGCGCGCAGCCAGAAACCCGGTCGAGGCCTGGAGAAGGGCTCGCTGCTCACCCTCAAGGTCCAGGACACCGCGGACTCGGATTCGCAGGAGATGAAGGAGACCCTGGTGGAAGTCCAAAGCGCTCTCGAGGAGATCCAAACCCTGCTGGAGAGCGCGAACCTCCCTCCCGGTTTGATCCGCATCGAAACCAATGGCGCCCCGAGCTCCGAGGAAGGTGATGGCGAGGACGAGCCGGAGGAGGACGAAGGACCCGCGATCGAGACCTTGGGTGAACACCTTCCGAACCTGGCCCTGCTGATGATTTTCGTCTCGATCCCATTGAAGATCGCCTACCAGGGGCAACAGCGGGCGCAAGCCGCGGCGGCCCAGGCGGTGCAGACCGCCGAGAACGAGACCCTGCGACGGCAAATCATGGAGGCGCGGTTGGCCGCGATGCAGGCGCAGATCGAGCCGCACTTCCTCTTCAACACCCTGGGGAGCATCGAGCACCTCATCGAGACCGACCCGGCGCGCGCCGGGCGCATGCAGCGCAGCCTGATCGCCTTCCTGCGCGAGGCGATGCCCACGATTCGGGAGACCCAGGCCAACACCCTGCGGAATCTCGGCCGCGAATTGGCCATCGTCACGCCCTACCTCGAACTGCTGAAGATGCGCATGGAGGAACGCTTGCGCGCCGAGATCCGCATCCCCTCCGGGCTCATGTCGGCGGAATTCCCGCCGATGATGCTCCAGAGCCTCGTGGAGAATGCGATCCGACATGGACTGGAACCCCGCCCCGAGGGCGGATTGATCACCCTCGACGCCGCCGTGGTGGACGGTCGACTCACCGTCTCGGTCAGCGACACGGGCATCGGCTTCGGCCACTCGAACCACCCCGGCAGCGGTGTGGGCCTGACCAACATCCGCGAACGCCTCAGGCTCCTGTACGGAAACAACGCCAGCCTGCGGACCGTCTCGCCGGCCTCGGGGGGATCGGTGGTCAGCATCGAGATTCCCTACCGGTCGCAGACCGCCCCCTCGACACCCCCTGTCGGCATCGACTCCCCGATTCCTTCCCATGAAACCCCTTCCGCCTGATCCAGGACCACGTCCGCTCCGCGCCGTGGTGGCCGACGACGAGCGACTGATGCGCGAACAGCTCTGCCACCGATTGCGGGAAGTCTGCCCCGGCCTGGAGATCGTGGCCGAGGCCCGGAATGGCCGCGAGGCGGTGGACCTGACCCGCGAGCACGCTCCGGATGTCGTGTTCCTCGATATCCGCATGCCCGGCCTCACCGGCATCGAGGCGGCCCGCGAAATCGCGCAGCTGCCCACCTATGCGGAAACAGGGGATGCACCTGCCGATTGGCCCGGGTGCGAGATCGTCTTCGTCACCGCGCACGACCAGTACGCCATCGACGCCTTCGAACAGGGAGCCGTGGACTACCTGCTCAAGCCGGCCGAGCGGGACCGACTGGCCCGTACCATGGACCGCGTCCGCGAGCGGATTCACCAGCGGCGCACGGCGTCGGAATCGACCCGAGGTCAGGCTCCCGGAGCGGATCCTGCCAGCCCGGGTTCTTCCGATGCACCCAATGATGCCGCCCAGGATTCGAGCCCAGGGGCTCCTCCCTTGGCGATCCACACCCCGGCTCTGCAGGGACTCCTGCAACGACTGGCCGGCGAGCTCCGCCTACCGACCCGCCCCCGCCTTCGCTGGATCCAGGCCAGCTCGGGCAACGGGTTGCAGCTCATCCCGGTGGACGAGGTCCTCTTCTTCATGGCCGACGAGAAGTACACCCGGGTGCGGACCGCCACGCAGGAGGCCCTCATCCGCAAGCCCATCAAGGAGTTGGTGGAGGAACTCGACAGCGAGGTGTTCTGGCAGATCCACCGCAGCACGGTGGTCAACCTGCGCGCCATCGCGAAGGTCATCCGCGATGGCGACGGCCGCCCCCGGATCCGACTGCGCGACTGCCCCGAGGTGCTCGAAGTGAGCCGCAACCACAGCGGCCTCTTCCGAGGCATGTAGTTGCCGCTGCGCGGGGAGTCGAGCCCTGGGTGAAGCGACCGAAATCGCTCCCCACACCGCTCAGGGATTCCCTCCCTGACGACGCCAGTCGTTGTCGGACCAGGATCGCCAGGTCCGGTTGGTCTTCACCGCCTCGGCATGACCATCGGCATAGGTGATGTTCGCCAACTGTCCCGGATGGCGCCCCAGCATCCGCGCCTGCTGCTGGGCCGAACCCGAATCATCGAAGGCCCAGGGCTGCGGATACATGCCTCCGCGCGACGGCGAACCGTTGGCCCGCCCGGCATCTCCCAGCACGATGAACTGCGAGGGCTGACGGAAGGAGGAAGGCGGTGTGGTTTCATTGAACCCGAAATCGGGATTGGCCAGGAACCAGGCCTGTTGGGAGGCGTTGTCGAGGTTCGCCTCGTTGTGATTGTTGCCGTAGTCGGTGGTGAACCAGGCCCCGACCTTCGGCGCATCCCACTTCGGACCATTGGGGCAGCGGAAGATGTTGGTGGCTCCCCCGACGAACGGCATCAGGACCTGGCGGTAGGAATACGGGGCCCGAGCCTCGGCGGTATCGGGAGTGCCCGAGGGTGCGGTGCGCTCGGTGACATGGTTGGGGTAACGGTCCTGATTGTCCTGGAGATACAGCAGGTAACCAATGCCGATCTGCCGGACATTGCTGAGGCACTGGACCCGCTTGGCCGTGGACTTGGCCCGAGCCAGGGCTGGCAGGAGCATCCCGGCAAGGATCGCGATGATCGCAATGACCACCAGGAGTTCAATCAGGGTGAAGGCCGCCCCGATTCGGGGAGACGCAGGGGCGTTGGACGCGGAGGCACGTGGAGACATGTTGGATGGATTTCATGGGGAATGCCTCCGGGGGTCCGGTGGGTCTTGAGGTTTGAGTGCGGCCTCCCGTGTCTGGGTGGGCCCTTTCGGAAAGAGTGGATCGTTCGAACGATCAGATGTTCTGGGCAATGGCCTGCAGGTAGCGGTTTTCGACCAGGATGGTCTGCAGCGCGGCCACCAGGGCGTCGACTTGACGGTGCAACGGGGCTTTTTGAGGGGTTTCGAGCGTGATCTCGAAGGGCGGTCGAGCCATCCCGGGAATGGATTGCAGCATGCCCGGATAGCCGCTGTGGATGATGCCCGATCGGGCGTTGAACCCGTCGATCACGGCGCCGTGATTGCGCGGCAGGTACCGACCGGCCTCCAGGAGAGCAGGCTGCAGCAAGTGCTCGGACAGCACACTGCCTTTCACGAAGCCGTAGAGTCCCTGGCTCGTGTCGTCGCTGTGCAGGGTGATGATGCCGTGGAACGCCTGCATCCAGATCTCGGACTCCAGAAACCGAACCTCCGGGTGGCTGGTCTGCTTCCAGAACTCACGGTTCAGGTCCACCCCGGCCCGGCAGTGGCGGGTGCCGTCTTCATAGCCGGTCGGATTGCACATCGGATAGATGAACAAGGCGTAACCCTCGGCGATCTCGGGCCGCTCTTCGAGGGTCTGCAGGAACTTGCCCAACGCCAACACGCCTTCGGGTTCGTCGCCGTGCAAGGTGGCGAAAATGCCGATGCGCTGCAGATCGCCGCCTCCCTGCCGACCGACATACAGGTAGCGCGGGATGGAGTAGTCTTGGTCACCGATCCGCACCTGGGCGTGGGAAGTACCGACCAATCGGCGGGAATCCCGGGCCAACCGCTCCAAGGGCTCGAGGACTTTGGTGATCGAACGGACCGGTCGGGCCTGGGACGGGGACGGCGCGGTTGAAGCGCCGGGAGACGGCATGGGAGACACGGTCGATGATCCGATGCCCGGAAGCGTGGAGAGGAGACTCATGGGATTCAGTCCTTGCGGGTGACGACGTCGAAGGTGCCGCCCTCGGCGAAGTGCTGCTTCTGGGCCTTGGCCCACCCACCGAACACCGACTCGATGGTGAAGAGCTCCACCTTGGGGAACTGGGCGGCGAATTCCGCGGCGATCTTGGTATTCCGTGGGCGGTAAAAGTGCTTGGCGGCCAGGCGCTGGCCCTCGTCGCTGTACAGGTGCTGCAGGTAGGCCTGGGCCACCTCAGCAGTGCCCTTGCGCTGCACCACGCCATCGATCCAGGCCACGGGCGGCTCGGCCAGGATGCTGATCGAGGGCAAAACCCGCTCCAGACCGGCCGCTGACGACTCGCGCTGGGCCAGCAAGGCCTCGTTCTCCCAGGTGATCAGGACATCGCCCACGCCCCGCTCGATGAATGTGACCGTGGAACCTCGGGCGCCCGAATCGAGCACCGGCACGTTGGCGTAGAGCTTCCGGACGAAATCGACAGCCTTGGCCTCATCGCCCCCGGCCTGCTTGAGGGCGTAACCGTAGGCGGCCAGGAAGTTCCAACGCGCACCGCCGCCGGTCTTGGGGTTGGCGGTCACCACACCGACTCCCGGACGGACGAGGTCCGACCAGTCGCGAATGCCCTTGGGGTTGCCCTTGCGGACCAAGAACACGATGAGGCTCGTGTAGGGGCTGCTGTTGTCGGGCAGGCGCTTCTGCCACTCCGGCGCCAGGAGCGTCGGCTTCTTGGCAATGGCATCGATGTCATACGACAGCGCCAGGGTCACCACATCGGCCCGAAGCCCGTCGATCACCGAGCGGGCCTGCTTGCCCGACCCGCCGTGCGACTGGGTCACCCGCACCGTGTCACCGGTCTTCGATTTCCAAAGTTGGGAGAACGACTCGTTGTACTCGGCGTAGAATTCGCGGGTCGGATCGTAGCTGACGTTGAGCAGCTGGATTTCCTTGGCCAAGGCGGCGCCGGATGCCCAAAGGCCCCCCAGAGCCAACAGCGTGGACAAGGTCGTGCTCGTGATCAGTCTGCTCAGTTTCATGGATTCCCTTTCACACCTTTTGAGCCGGCGAAACGCACCTTTTCGGTCCGCTCCATCTGGACGACGCGTCCCTCGTGGACCACCAACTGGATGACCCCGAAGCGAAGCGAGGCCACCCAAGGGGCCAGGGCCTCGAGCCATTCGGCCGACTCGTCGACCGCAATCCGATCCACCCGTTGGGAGCCGTCGTCTTGCCTCCGATCCCCTGCGTCCGTGTTTCGGTGTGCGCTCATGACGGGATGAGTATTCCAGCGATTCTCACTTATGTCAACTGGTTCGATGTAGTTTCTGAAAAAGGCCGTTTAGCCCTGTTTAACCCCGGTTCCATGGGGTTTTGAACTTGAAATACTACACTTGTTTAATCGGGTTTAATCGTTTTCGGAGCCTGTCCCTTTCGGAGCCTGTCCCTTTCGGAGCCTGTCCCTTTCGGAGCCTGTCCCTTTCGGAGCCTGTCCCTTTCGGAGCCTGTCCCTTTCGGAGCCTGTCCCTTTCGGAGCCTGTCCCTTGGAAATCCGCGGAAAACCGGATTCCTGCGAGACAGGCGGCATGGCGATTGCATAGTCGGGGAGTCATGAAACGCCGCGTTGTCGTCAGCTTGCTGGCCGGAATCGGCCTGGGTTTCCTGTGGCTGGTCCCTCAAGGCACGACGCCCAGCGATCCGCTGCCCTCCATCGCATCGGCTCCCCTTTCCCCGAACGCGCTCCCTGCCGCGGGTCGGGCGGGCGCACCTCGGACTTCGCAACCCCAACTCGCCCCCGAAGCCCCAAGCCTGCGCCAAGTGCCCCCGTCGCGGGCCGCCCGCTGGGCCGAACCGGTGCCCGAACCCGCCTTCGCCCAGTTCACCGACTGGACCCGCCGCTACCTGGCCAAACCCTCTCCAGAAGCCCGTCAAGCGTTGGAAACCGAGGGGCGTGAATTGGCGCGTGCCCGCAGCGTAGACCTGGCGGAACTGATCCCCAGCCATCCGCAGCGCGCGCTGGAACTGGCGATCCCGCGCGGCATCCGCGAGCAGATGCCCGCCTCGATCCAGGCATTCCTTGAAGAACCCGTCGACGGCCGGGGCGATTTCGGAGTGCTGGCCGGCATCCCGGCCGCGGATCACACCGGCCCCTTCGAGCCCGTCTACCGCACCGTCTCCGTCGGCGACCGCGCATGGCGGGCCTACACCTACGGGGCCGCCCTGCTCCGCCCCACCCTCACCGACATCCCGCTGCACGGCATCGCCCTCGGAGGCCTGCTCGCTCTGGACCCCAACGCCGTCCGAGTGCTCGACCCCGACGAAGCCGCCCGCTCGGCCATCGCCGCCAAGGACGCGCTCTGCGCGGTCTCAAGCCAACCCGTGCTCGCCTTCGCAGAGGAAGTCCCCGTGGATGCCGGTGGACACACCGCGTGGCTGTGCAGCGCGGCCCACACCGAGAACTACAACGAGCGACTCATCCTGGCCTCGGTGGACAAAGGCAACGGCACCGACGCCGACGGCGTCTTCCGCCAGAAATCGGCCTACACCGAGGGGCTCAAGCGCCTGCTGATGATCCGGGTCGATTTCAGCGATCTGGCCGGGGCTCCGTTCAGTGACGCCACCGGCACCAACATGCTCAACGGCATCGCGGCTTTCTACCTCGAGCAGAGCTTCGGCAAGACGAGCTTCAAGACACTCGCTGGCGGCAGCTCCATGACGGCCACCCTGCGCATGCCCAAGACGGCGGCCGTGTATGGGGCTTCCGATCCCTCGATCCTCCGGACCGATGCCCGGAACGCCGCCCGATCGGCCGGCTTCAATCCCACGGCCTACGACTTCGACCTGATCTGCGTCGGCGCCGTGCCGGGCTACAACTGGGCGGGCCTTGGCTACGTGGGGGCTCCCGGCGCCTGGATCCGAGCCTCCTTCGATGCCACCGGCGGCGTCCCCTCTCATGAACTCGGCCACAACTTTGGCCTGAACCACGCCAACGCCTGGGACACCGGGGGCCAGAGCATCCTCGGGGCCGGCAGCAACGTGGAGTATGGCGACAGCTTCGACACCATGGGCAACGCCACCGCCGGCAAGCGGCACTTCAATGCCCGGTACAAGAACTACCTCGATTGGCTCCCGACCACCCAGGTCAAGATCGTGACCACCTCGGGCCTGTATCGCGTCTTCGCCCACGACGCGACCAACGCGGCGACACCCCGGGCCGTGCGCATCGCCCGCAATACCCAGACCAACTACTGGTTGGAGTTCCGCCAGAAGTTCACCGACCGCCCCGCCCTCATGGACGGCATAGGCCTGCGCTGGGCCCGCTCGGGCAACCAGCAGTCGTTGCTGCTGGATGTCACACCAGGCTCCCCCGACGGTAAGAACGACTCGGCCCTGCTCATCGGCCGCACCTTCTCGGATCGCGTGGCCGGCATCCACATCACCCCGGTGGCCAAAGGCGGGACGGTGCCGGAGTCGCTCGACCTTCAGGTGAACCTCGGCAAGTTCACCAACAACCAGCTCCCCACCGTGACCCTGACCGCCAGCACGGCCTCGGCCTTCGCGGGCGCCCCGGTCACCTTCACCGCGACCGCCACCGATCCCGACGGCGACACCCTGGCCTACTCCTGGGACTTCGGAGACAACGCCATCGTGGCGGCCAACACGAACCGCGTCAGCCGATCGTGGGGCACGGCCCGCGAGTATTGGGTGCGCTGCACGGTCAGCGACATGAAGGGCGGCGAGGGCATCGCGGCCGTGCTCGTGCGCATCGGCAATCCTTCCACCTACCACATCGCGGGCCGGGTGCTTCAGGGCGGCAAACCGGTGCCGGGAGTCCGGGTCGAGATTTCCAACACCCAGCAGACCTACACCACCAGCGATGGCAGCTACACGCTGACCGGGATCACGCGCGGCAGCTACACCGTGAAGGCCATCGGCGAGGGCTACCTCTTCACCCCGTCGGGATTCTCCAATCCGCTCTCGGTCACCGCGAACGTCGAGAACGCGCATCTGGAGGCCTCTCAGCGCGGGGATCTCGCCCAGGTGTCACTGGTGCCTCTGGGGGCGCAATGGAACTACTACGACAACGGGGACCTGGCCGGGACCCTGTGGCGTTCCCCGGGATTCAACGACGGCACCTGGACCAAGGGTGCGGCGCCCCTGGGCTATGGCGACGACAACATCGTCACCACCGTGAAGTTCGGTCCGTCCTCGACGGCCAAACACATCACCACCTGGTTCCGCCACAGCTTCCTGGTGGACGACCCTTCGCGCTTCCTGTCGGCGACCGTAGGCCTGATCCGCGACGACGGCGCGGCCGTGTATTTGAACGGCACCGAGATCTTCCGCAGCAACCTGCCCACGGGCACCCTGACGGCGGCCACCCGCGCCAGCGCCAGCGTCGGCGGCACCGACGAGACCACCGTCTTCGAGGCGAGCGTCGATCCCAAATGGTTCCGCGTCGGCACCAACGTCCTCGCCGTCGAAGTGCACCAATACGCCCCCGACAGTTCCGATCTGCGCTTCGCCCTGCAGCTCAGCGGGTTGCTGCGCCCCTCTTCGGCAACGTCTCCGCGCCTCGAATTCACGGCCGGATCCGAACAACTCCGGCTGAGTTGGCCGGTCACCGCCGTGGGCTTGGAGTTGCAGGAGACCAAATCGCTCACAACGCCGTGGTTCCTCTCCGACGAGACCATCAGCGCCGAGGCGGGCCAGAACGTGGCCGCCCCCCGGTTGACCGACGATCTGCGCTTCTTCCGTCTGGGACCCCCGTGAACCCGTGAACCCGTGAACCGAGTGAGGGTTTACCCTTCCTTTACAAATCAGACGCCCGAACACATCAGGAGTTCACAGTCCCTAGGTCTCCTGAACCCGCACCGAGTCACCCTCGAATTTCCATGAACCCCTCGAACCTGTTTCTCGCCGCGGCCAGTCTGACCTCGCTGGCGCTGATGGCCGATCCCCGGATCGATTCCTGGATCACGCACCACGCCGGACGCTATGCGCGGATCTACCTGAACGACACCGCGCTCCAGTCGGGTGCGTCGGTCACCACCTGGAGCAACGGCACCCAGACACAGTCGCTGCCCGCCTACGCCGGCGTCCAGGAAGTGGCCTCGGATACCGACTGGATCTACGTGCGGACGACCGGCCTGGCGCTGCACCCCATGGGCCCGTGGCTCAACGGCGCGTTTCCCAACCTGCCCACCAACCGGAAGACTCTCTACCGGATCCCGCGCGTCCCCGCCATTCCGGCGGCCAAGACCCTGACCGGCCTGGGCGTGATCGGCTGCTTCGTCGATGGCGTGGCCATGTTCGATTCGCGCGACGGCTTCGTCTGGACCGGCACCGGCGAGTCGGGGATGGGCACCGGCTACTGGAATCGTGAAGCCTATGTGAATGAAGGGGCGACCTTCGACCCGGGCTATGCGCACCAGGAGAACACCGGCACCCACCACTACCACGCCAATCCGATCGCCCTGCGCTACCTGCTCGGCGACCACGTGGACTTCGACGAGACCACCCGGAAGTACCGCGAGTCGTCGACCCCGGTCACGCGACACTCACCCATCCTGGGCTGGGTGCGCGACGGGTTCCCGGTGTACGGCCCCTACGCCTTCTCCGAGGCGACCAACCCGGCCAGCCCGATCCGGCGGATGACCTCGGGCTTCCAGCTCCGCAACGGCCAACGCGGCACCGACACCCTCGCCACGACCGGTCGTTCCACGATCCCGGCCTGGGCCCAACGCACCTATGGCGTGGGGGCCAACCAAAGCGGCCCGGCCGTCTCCACCCAGTACCCGCTGGGGCGATACATGGAGGACAACGCCTTCCTCGGCGACCTCACCGATCCCGCCACGGGGAAGAAGTTCGTGCAGGGAGTGGATTTCGACCTCGATGAAGACAACGGCCGCTGGTGCGTGACCCCGGAGTTCCCCGAGGGCACCTACGCCTACTTCGTGGCCATGGCGGCCGACGGGACCCCGGTGTACCCCTACAACATCGGCCGCACCTACCACGGCAACCCCACCGGCTCGACCGTCACCGAGATCACCGCCGGCGCGACGAGCCACTTCGTGGGAGGCACGAATGCGCCCGTGGTCGTGCAGACCTCGATGGAGGCGGCCGGCGAAGTCACCCTCGTCTGGAACGCGCTGGAAGGCGGGACTTACACCGTCGAGCGCTCCACCGATCTCAAGACTTGGAGCAACGCCCAGGCCGACATCGCCGCCGTGAAGGACCAAGGCACCCTCCGTACGGCGACGCCGGGTGATGCGGGCTTCTTCCGGGTCCGAACCACGGCCCTGGCCGCCTTCGATCCCGCCACGGGCACGGCAACGGACGGCGGTGGCGGTGGCGGTGGTGGCGGGGGAATGCCTCCCGGTGGGCCCGCGCTGACCTCGGTGGCTCCCAACACCGGTGCCCGAGGCACCACGGTGTCGTTGACGATGATCCTCGGCGGCGTCGCTCCGCCCGCGACTCTGGCGCCGACCTCGGCTCTTCTGGGCACGATTGCCGGCACTCAACTGCAACGCAACGGCACCACCGTGACCGCGCTCTTCACGATCCCAGCCAACGCTCCCAGCGGCCCCCAAACCGTCAGCGTCACCTTCCCCGGCCCTCCCGGCCAAGGGGCCGTGACCTTCTCCCTGGCCAACGCCGTCACGATTCCGTGAGGGCTGCCTGAACGGGCGCCCTTCCTTCCAGGCTCCCCTTTCCAGAACACTCCCCCTCCCGAAGCCATGAGGCATTGCGAGGGGGATTTCACTTCCAGGATTCCCGCAAATCCTCCGGACTGCGGCCCTGTTCCCGGAGCGTGCGGAGGCTCAACGAGGCGTGCCGCTTGGCCAGACGGACCCCGTGCTCATCGGTCATGAGCGGGCAGTGGAAAAAGTCGGGCGGACTCCACCCCAGGGCCTGGTACAGCAGGAGCTGCCGAGCCGTGCTCACCAGCAAGTCGGCCCCGCGCACCACTTCGGTGATACCCATGGCATGGTCGTCGGTCACGCAGGCCAACTGGTAGCTGGGCACTCCGTCCGGGCGAAGGACGACGAAATCGCCGAAGTCGCGCCCGGCCACCCACGATTGCGGCCCTTGCCCCCCATCGATCCAACTCAGGGTCTGTCCCTCGGGCACCCGGAACCGCCAGGACACCGGCCGCCCCGCAGGGATGTCCGCCGCCGACCGATGCCGACACGTGCCTGGATAAATCGGCTCGTCATCCGCAGCGTGGGGGGCCGCGATGGCCGACTGGATGTCCTTGCGTGAACAGGTGCACGGAAACAACCACCCAGTGGCACGAAGCGTCTCGAAGGTCGACTGATACTCGCTTCGCCGCTCCGACTGGGAATACGGCGCGTGTGGGCCATCGACATCGGGCCCCTCCTGCCACTCGATGCCGAACCATCGCAAGTCCTCCAGGAAGGCCGTCACGAATTCCGGGCGAACCCGATCGCGGTCCAGGTCTTCATTGCGCAGAATCAAAGTCCCATTGCGAGACACGGCTCGCTGGTAGGCCGTCCAGAACGTCCGGGCATGGCCCAAGTGCAGATGCCCCGTTGGTGAGGGAGCGATTCTCCCGCGGTAGGCTGCATTCACAAAAGCCCCCATCGACGCCTCTCCCGAAGTCTCAGGCCCCGGCGGTCACCAACCACCAACCGCCGACGGCGAAGGCCACCGCCGAACAGGCCCACAAGAGACCGCGATACCAGTGACGGGTGTGGAGCGCCCACCGAGCGGCCACCTCTCCGAGCAGCGCCGAGAACCCCGCCATGGCCACCACCGTACCGAGGCCGAAGGCCGCCAGATAGGCCACCGCCTGCCCCGCATTCGCGAACCCCAGCGACGGCAACACGCCCAGAAAATGCGAACTGCCGGCCAAGCCGTGCAGGATGCCGATCCCGACGGCCGCATGCCCGTGGCCATGCTCCGGAGACCCCGAGGCTGCGGAGACCGGGTGCGCATGACCGGGCCCGTGAAAGTGGACATGCCCGTGGCGACTGCCGTCATGCGCGTGCTCGTGCGCATGCACCTCGACCCGCAGCGCCTGACGCACCGTCCACAGGCCCATGGCGATGAGCAGCACGCCCACCAACCGCTCACTGATCGACGAGACTTGCCCCACCGGCAGCACCGACTTGAACAGGATCGCCAGCGCGCCGATCAGCAGTACGCCGGCCGAGTGCCCCAACCCCCAGCGCACGCCGGACATCCAGGCGCGCCGGTGACTGCGGACCGCCAGAGGCGCCACCGCCGCCAGATGGTCGGGCCCCGCCAACACATGCAGGAATCCCGCCAACAACCCTGTGAGCACCGCCAACATGCCCCGGAGGCTACGGATTCACCGCCCTGCCGCCATGCAAATCCCCAGCGCCTCAGTCCCGAGGCCTGGGATGCCCCCATCTCCGGAACAGAGTGGGTGTTTCTTCGGCCCAAACGTTTCCTCTCCATCATCCTGGATGCGACGCAACGACCCGGCGGGCGAGCCAACCCCGACCGATGGCTCCGGTTAAAGGCTCGCCTCATCGAGCCGACCGGCGGCGGAAGTGCTGGATGAGCGCATACACCATCAGCCAGGGGATGAACCAGAGGAGCATCAAGGCCCAACCGAAGAACAGGGCGCCCACATGCCCCGCCCCTCCCGACTGGCTCTCCTGCAGCATCGCGCTGAGGACCATCATCGGCCAGCCCACACCGAGAAGCACCAGGAGCATCGCCCACCAGGGCATGAGCCGGGGGCGGACCGCCCGAAGGCTCAGCACCCCGGCCGGCAGGACGGCGATGACCGCAAGGCAAAGCATGGAGAGCCATTGATTCATCGAGTCATGGACGTCTTCTGGTCGGAAACGTTCGAACCGCCGCCCCGCCAAGCGGCCGCAGGATGACCACGAGCGGAGGGGCGGCCATTTCAGGTGACCGAACCGTCGGTGGGCATGCCGATCGGCCGAACGGTCGAGAGCTGGGCCTTGTTCGGGGATTCCCCTGTGCCTCGGGGCGTGGTGCCTTCACCCGCCTCATCGAGGGCCCTGAACAACTCACCGATCAACTCGAACAACCGCGACAGCGCAAAGGCCAGGGCACCCAAGACCCACATCGCCAGCCCCGCCAACACTCCATAATTGAGGAAAGCGAAGATGCCCCCCGCCCCAGCGACAGCGGTCACGCCCAACAGGAAGGCCTCCATCCGATCCGCGGCCTGACGCCGCTGGTACCTGACCTCGCGTTTCACACTCATGATGCGCCCTTTTATAGTCCCCGAAGGATCTCCGCTCGCTTTCCGGCGTATTCCGCCTCCGAGATCAACCCTTTGGCCTTCAACTCCTCCAACGTTCTCATTCGCGAAACGGGATCTCCCGTCTCTCGCGCAGAGACACTCTTGAGGTCGGACACATACCCCTTGAACGTGGGGCGAAGCTCATCGGCGACATGACGCACGGACTCGGTGGCGACCGGAACCGTTTCTCCCGAGACATACTTCGTGATGGACTGCAGAAACCCAGCCTTCAGGCAGGTCAGCCCAACAGCCACCATCGGCATCCCTACAAACAGACACCAGAATTTGGTGGGGAATCCATGGCCACTGAATGCGCCGAAGAAATCCACCAAACCCACCAAGGCGAAGATCGCCCCGATGGGGACCAGTATGAATCCCAGGACGCGAAGGAGTCCCCTGAACGGTTTGTTGTGCTCTTCGAATAGCGGTTTCATGGGTTTCTCTTTCCTCATCGAGTAATTCAAAACCAGTTAGCGCGTCCAGCTGGATCATTTTGGGTGTTTTTCCCCTTTTTAGCCACCGACCGATTCGATGGGCATTCTCGGGCGGTGAGGAGGCCGTTGACTCAGAATGAGTGACGACCTGCGGAGCTGGGATGGTACCGAGCGGCAGCGGGATCGGGTCGGAGCGAGCTCGGGAAGCGATCACCCTTTCCCCTCGCGCGACGCGCGAAAGGCCGATCCTTCTTCGAGCTTCCATGCGAGCGCAGGCCCGGTCCCGCGGAGCGGCCCAAGCACCCGCCCATGGATTGCTTCGAGTAGGCAGACCGTCCGCGCATCCCCAATTCGGATCGCCATTCCTCGAAGGGCCACAAAGGATGGGATAACCTGTCCCGATGGGAACCCAGGGGGGGCGTTGACAGAGGTGGGTTTGTTGCTTTGTTGGTGCGATAGAATTGGGGGGGGACAAGGCCAGCCTGAGGATCCCGAGTTTGCCGATCGCCCGAAAAGCGCGGGCATCGCGGGTCCAAGTTCCAAGCGCGACAGTCCCGGGTGACTGTCATCAAGCCCCAAGATTTGAACAGAGGCCGGCTCGACTCCCTCTGACGATGCAATGATACGACACACACACTGCCCAGATCGACCGCGACCTCGAGGCGCACGCCCACACACTGTTTCCCGTCCCCAGCACCTCTCGACGCGCCCACAAGAGGCTCCGCTGGATACGTTGCGGACCCGCTTGATGAACGCCGCCTTGGACCGGAACCGCACTCCCAGCCTGGTCCCGTGGATCCGGGGTGCGGCTCACGAGGCGGCGGCCATCGCTTGGCTCCATCCGTTCCCGCTGCTGGTCTTCCCGGGGCTGTTCGAAGAGAAACTCACGGCGGCCCGGCGTCATCATCACCAGCAGAACCTCATCCGCTCGCGGACCGAGGAGTGGCTGCAATTGGCCTTCTGAGGGAATCCCGGATCTCCCCATCGGGGCCCAGTCGCAGGCCGGCAAACCTTCAAACGACCAAGCCGACCCCACAGGGCGTGCTGATGGCACAGCCTTCACCGGCCTTGCCAATCAAGCCTGCGGGCTCCCGCGCAAACGCCGGATCTCCGAGAAGAACACCGCGCTCGCGGCGGCGACGTTGAGCGAATCGACCCCGGATTCCATGGGGATCGAAGCGCTCACCTCGCACACGGCCAGCACCTCAGGCGAAATGCCCTCACCCTCCGCGCCCAACACCACGCACAGCGGCCGGTCGGCCGGCAACCGGTGCACCGAACACGCCGAGGCTCCCGGGTGGGCCGCCACCACCGTGACACCCAAGGCGCGCAACTGCCGCAGCGACTCGGGTAGGCTTGCGGCCAACACATAGGGTTGGTCGAACACCGTCCCCATCGAACTGCGCACCGATCGGCGCAGGTAGGGATGGGCCGACGTGGGCCCGATGATCAATCCGCGCGCGCCGAACGCCGATGCGTTGCGGATCACCGCGCCCACGTTCTCGCCACTGGTCAATCCATCCATGGCCGTCAGCAGGGCCGGTCCGGGGCCCGAGAGCAGGTCGTGCAGGGAATCCGGCCGCGGCACCTCGCCCAGCGCCAGGATGCCCTGATAGATCGGAAACCCCGTGAAGCCCTCGAGCACCGCACGCGGAGCCACGAACAGGTCGGCGGTACGGCCTGCGGCCCGGAGGCGGGCCTCCAGTGCATCGGCCTCGGCAGGCGGGGCCAGCACCGAGCGCAGCCCCAATCGCGACTCAATGAGCCGATGCACCACCTTGTCGCCCTCGGCCACGAACACCCCGCCTCCCAGATGGGAGTGCTGGGCCTTCATCGTCCGGTACGGGGTCAGTTCCGGAGCGTCCCCATCCGGCAGTTCACGACGGGCGACCATGGGCTCAAGACTCCCCAGACTCCGGGCCACCGCACCCGACTCAGTGACGGAAATGACGGGTGCCGGTGAACACCATGGCCATGCCCCGCTCGTTGGCCGCACGGATGACCTCCTCATCGCGCACCGAACCACCGGGCTGGATCGCGGCCGTGGCACCGGCTTGGGCCGCGGCGATCAAGCCGTCGGGGAACGGGAAGAACGCGTCCGAGCAGACCACGCTGCCCTTGAGGTCCAAGCCCGCCTCGCCCGCCTTCCAGACGGCGATGCGGCTCGAATCCACCCGGCTCATCTGACCGGCGCCGACCCCCAGCGTGGCCTGGGCACCGCAATAGAGGATCGCGTTCGACTTGAGGTGCTTCACCACGCGCCACCCGAAGAGCATGGCCTCCAACTCGGCCGGCGACGGCGCGCGTTGCGTGACCACCTTGAGGTCGGCCTCGGTGGTCACCTTGAGATCCCGCTGCTGCCACAGGTACGACTCGGCACCCACGCTGCGCAGATCGTGCGATCCGGCCGCGACCGGCGAGCGCCGCATCTTCAGGAGCCGCAGGTTCTTCTTCTGGCGCAGGAGCTCCAGGGCATCGGCCTCGAACTCCGGAGCGATGATCACCTCGCTGAAGATCTCGGCGATGGCCTTGGCGCAGGACAGGTCCAGCGGACGATTGACCGCGATGATCCCGCCGAAGGGCGCCTGCCGGTCGGTGGCGAAGGCCCGCTGCCAGGCCTCGTGCAAATCGGCCCCGCGACCCACGCCGCAGGGGTTGGTGTGCTTGAGGATGGCCAGGGTCGGCGCCTGCCCCTCGAACTCGGCGATCAAGGCGGCCGCGGCCGTCAGGTCGAGGATGTTGTTGTACGACAACTCCTTGCCGTGCAACTGCTGGAAATACTCCTGAAACTTGCCGTAGAGCGCCGCCTTCTGATGCGGATTCTCGCCGTAGCGCAGGGGCTGGGCCAGCGGCGCACTGATCGCCAGGGCGGGCAGCACCGCGTCCGGACCGGAGAACTCGCGGGTCAGGTGCGCCGCGATGGCCGCATCGTAGGCCGCCGTGCGCGCGAATACCTTGGCCGCGAGCGTGCGGCGCAGGGCCAGCGTGGTCTCGCCCGTGGCGGCCACCTGCTCGGACACGACCGCGTAGTCGGCCGGATCGACCACCACCGTCACGCTGTCGTGGTTCTTGGCGGCGCTGCGGAGCATCGACGGACCGCCGATGTCGATGTTCTCGATGGCGTCGTGCAGGTGCACGCCCGGCTTGGCCACGGTCGCCTCGAAGGGATAGAGGTTCACCACCACCAGATCGATGGGCAGGATGCCGTGCTCGCGCACCGTGGCCTCATGCACCGGATTGCCGCGCAGGTACAGCAAGCCGCCATGCACCCGCGGGTGCAGCGTCTTCACCCGGCCGTCGAGCATCTCGGGGAATCCGGTGTGCTCGGAGATGTCGCGGACCGGCAGGCCGGCATCGCGGATGGCCTGGGCGGTGCCACCGGTCGAGAGCAGTTCCACGCCGGCCGCCACGAGGGTTCGGGCGAAGGCAACGAGGCCGGATTTGTCGGAGACGGAAAGCAGGGCGCGCTGAATACGAGACATACGAGAGCGGCGTAGCGTGGCGGACCGACACGGGCCGTCAACGCTGCACCGCGATCTTCAGGGGCGGCCGAGGCTCGGCGGCTGCGGGACGTCACCCGCGGCGACCCGCTCAGCGAAGAATCTCGAGGGCCAGCGAGAAGATCCGTTCCCGGTTCTTGCTGGCCACCACGCTGAATCCCTGGATCTGGGCCGACTCGTAGGCCGCGGCCAAAGGCAGCGAATTCTTGAGCACGGGCAGGCCCAGGTCCCGCCCCATCTCATCCTCGTTCTGCCCACCGACCAGGGTGCGTCGACGCACCTTGTTGAAGAGGATCATGGCCCGGGCGGTCGGCGACATGAAGTGCTTCACCGACTCGACCATGGGAATCGAGGCCTGAGTGCTGAAGAGGGATTTTTCGGCGACGATCACCAGGCGGTCGCTGCGCGAAATGAGGTCCCTGAAGAACGGATCCGGGCTGCTCGCCGAGACATCGATGCGTCCCGGGGTGTCGCAGATGATCACATCCGGAGCGACCCCTTCGGGCAACGGAGCCAACTTGCCCACGTGAGACACCCACATCGCCAGCGATCCCTGGGGGTCCATGTCTTCGAATTGGACCTGATAGCCGGCCGATTGCAGAGCGGCTCCCACGAGGATGGAACAGGTGGATTTGCCGACTCCACCCTTCTGATTGAGAAAGCTGATGCGTACGGCCATCGGAGGGAAGGGGTGTCGAGCGACCGTGGCGGCGAGGCCCGAGGCCACCGAAACGGTGCTTCAGATGTAGTCCAGCAGGCTGATCTTCAGGATCTTGCCGGCCGACTGGAGCGCCGCCGAGTAGGCCGCCTGCAGTTGATTCAGTTCCACGAGCGTCTGGGCCAGATCGGCATCGCTCTCTTGCGAGATCAATTGGTTCACCGAGACCGCCTCCGAGGAGTTCTGCTTGGCCACCGCTTCCAATCGCGACTGGGCGGCTCCCAAGGCGGCGAAGCTCTCGATGTACCCGCTCTCGTCCTTGACCAGCGATGCGCTGATGTCGGGCAACGCGGCCTTGTCACCGCTCTTGAGGGAGTCCCGCAAGGCGATCAGGTGACCGAAGACATCGATTCCGGCGCGCTCATCCTTGAGCAGGCCCCGCGGACCGCTCGACGACTCGTTGGCTCCGGGAAAGTCGATGGAGAAGCTGACACCCGAGGCGATGTCCATCTGGCGGGCCTTCGCGTTGCCCTTGTAAGCCACGGAGGTGATGTTGCCATCGGCATCGCGAACCGCCTCGAACGCCACATCCACCCCGGAAGTCCCGCCGAACAGCGCCTCGCTGTCGTGCTTGCTGTTGGCCAGGGCCACGGCGTTCTCCAGCAACTGGTTGACCTCGGAAGAGTAGGCCGCGTAGTCATCCGCCGTCCGGATGCTGTTGGCCATGGTGGCCAGTTCCGAGGCCCGGTCGGTCATCTTCTTGAGCTGAGAAGTGGCCGAATAGATCGCCTGAGAGCGGGTCTGGAGCTTGGAAACGTTGTCCGAGTACTGCCCCAACTTCTGGAAATCTCCCTGGAGCTCGAGGACATTCAGGAATGCACTCGGATCATCCTCCGCATTGCGGATCCGCTGTCCCGTCGAAGCCTGTGTCTGCAGCCGTGCCTGCCGCACCGTCAACTCATTGACGGTCCGTCCCAACTCATCGGGGAAGGTGGACTGGGCTACACGCACGCAACCGGAATACTTACCGCTTCCCAGCCGATCAACTCCTTTTTTTCTTAAGTTCTCTTTTTTACAGCATCGACAACAGCCCACCCGTGCTCAACCGGTCCCTGCAAATCACCGCCCCCCCGATGATCCGCAGGGAAAACCGCCGGCAATCGCCCAGAAAAGGCGCTTTTTCACAAGTCCGATCAACCGGAGCTTGAGATCGGGCACCCGTCACGCCTTCATCGTCCGCGTGCACCGCGAAAAGAAATTGAGGCTGGGGGTCCTGGGGTCAGGCAAGGGGTCCAACTTCGTGGCGATCGCTCAGGCGATCCAGGATGGCTCGCTGGAGGCCGAGGTGGGGCTGGTGATCAGCGATGTGGCCGAAGCGGGCCTCTTGCAGCACGCCCGTGAGCGCGGCATCCCGGCCCGATTCATCGCACCCGGAGCCTTCCGCACCAAACTCGACCCCGCGGCCGAAGCGGCCTTCATCGGGGCGCTGCACGAGGCGCAGGTCGATCTGGTGGTGCTGGCCGGCTTCATGCGCATCCTCAAGGGCGACTTCCTGAAGGCCTTCGAAGGGCGTGTGGTGAACATCCACCCGTCGTTGCTGCCGTCGTTCCCGGGCCTGGAGGCCTGGAAGCAGGCCCTGAACTACGGGGTCAAGGTGACCGGCTGCACGGTCCACTGGGTCGACCAAGGCGTGGACACCGGCCCCATCCTGGCCCAACGGGCGGTGCCCGTGCTCGAGGGCGACACCGTGACCTCGCTGCACCAGCGCATCCAGGAGGCCGAACGCACGCTCTATCCCGAGACCCTGGCCCGCTTGACCCAGGGCCCGTGGATGGCCAAGGCCCGACCCACGCCCGTCACCTGAATCCAAGACCCAGGGGCCTCTCGGGTCTGATGGACCTTGGTATTCGACTCTGCCTTTCCGACATGTCTCCACGCCGCATTCTCCTCAAAGCCGTCTATGGGTTGGCGGCGTTCGTGCTCGCACTCACCGCCCTGGCGGCGGGGTTGTGGGTCTATTTCCATCCGACGCTGGCTTCGATCCGGCGGGTGCCCTACGGACAGCGCCACGGGCACGAACTGACCTACGATGTGGTGCGGCCTGAGAACCCCAACGGTCTGGGCGTGGCCCTGATGGTCAGCGGGAGCTGGAAGTCGGGCACCAACAGCTTCCGGCCCTGGATGACCGCGCCCCTGCTGCGTCGCGGATACACCATTCTGGCGGTGTATCACGTGTCGCAGCCCGAGGCGACGGTCGCCGAGATCTTCGACGATGTCGGGCGGGCGATCCGCCACATCCGGCACCACGCCCGCGATCACGGCATCGACCCCACGCGTCTGGGCGTCACCGGGGGCAGCGCTGGCGGGCACCTCAGCCTGCTCTTGGCCACTCGGGGCGGCGCGGGATCCACGATGGCGACCGATCCCATCGACCGGGAAAGCAGCGCCGTGCAGGCCGTGGCGATCTTCTATCCCGTGACCGATTTGCTGAACCTCGGGGCTTCGACCGAGAACCTGCACGATGGCGGGCCGCCGAAGAGCTTCGTGAAAGCCTTCCGCCCCCAATCCGACGGACCGAAGGCCTGGGTGGATATCGGCAAACCCCTCTCGCCGATCTTCCACCTGCACACCAACACCCCGCCCACGCTCATCTATCACGGCGACGCCGATACGCTGGTGCCACTGGATCAATCCCAACGCTATCAGGCCCGCGCGCAGGAAGTCGGCCGCACCGTGGAACTGGTCGTCCACCCGGGTGGCCAGCACGGCTGGCTGACCATGCTCTGGGACATCCGGCACTTCGCCGACTGGTTCGACCGCCACCTCGCAGCCGGAGAAGCGGACCCGGCGAAAACCCGGTCCTGAAAAAATCCGTCCTTGGCACCTCCGTCCGGGCTGGGCTTGATGGCCCCTCAGCATGGCGAACTCCCCGATTCCTGCCGCCGGCGGCACCCCGTCACGACTGGCCAGCCTCGATGCACTGCGTGGCTTCGACCTGTTCTGGATCTGCGGTGCCGACGCCTTCGGCCACGCCTTCCTCAAGGCCGCCAACGGCCCGGTGAGCCATGCCATCGCCGACCAACTGGAGCACGTCGCCTGGCAGGGCTTCCGCTTCTACGACCTGATCTTTCCGCTCTTCGTCTTCATCAGCGGCATCTCGATCGTGCTGTCGCGGGGTGCGAAACCGGAGGCGGGTGACCGGTCGGGGGCCTTCCTGGCGATTCTCAAGCGCGCGGTCCTGCTCTACCTGCTCGGGGTGTTCTTCTATCGCGGCTACAAGGGCTGGGAAAACGACATCCGCTACCTGGGGGTGCTGCAGCGCATCGCCCTGTGCTACTTCTCGGCGGCCACGCTGCACCTGTTCCTGAGCCCGAGGGCGCTGCGCATCACCGCCGTCGGCATTCTCCTGGGTTACTGGGGGCTGATGACGCTGGTGCCGGTGCCCGGGGTCGGCCCGGCCAATCTGCTGCCCGACACCAACCTGGCGCACTGGGTGGACTCGCAATTCCTGGGCGGCAAGAAATGGAATGGCGCCCACGATCCGGAGGGATTGCTCAGCACCCTGCCGGCCATCGCCTCCTGCCTGTTGGGCGTGCTGGCCGGCCTGTTCCTGAAAGACCCGACGCGAACGCCCGCGCAGCGCCTCAAGGGGCTCACGGTGGCCGGCCTGGCCCTGCTGGCCACAGGGCACCTGTGGGGAATGGCCTTCCCGATCATCAAAAACCTCTGGACGTCGTCGTACGTCTGCGTCGCGGGCGGTTGGAGCTGCCTGCTGTTGGCCCTGTTCCATGGTCTCATCGATGTGAAGGGATGGTCGTCGTGGGCCCGGCCATTCACCTGGATCGGCATGAACTCCATCGCCATCTACCTCGCGTCGAACCTGGCCGATTTCGGCAAACTGGCCCTGCGCCTGACCGGAGGTGAGGTCACGGCCTGGCTCGACGCCCTACGCCCGGGCACCGCCGGTGTGGTCACCGCCTTCGTGTCGGTCGGTTTCTGCGTCTGGCTGGCCTGGCTCCTCCATGGCCGGCGGATCTTCCTGCGGGTCTGAGCCTCCCTGCGAACCCCCTCTCGTTGACACCATGTCTTCCGCACCGAACCCCACCCCGCCCCCGCCGTCATCCGAGCGCCTGATGTCGTTGGACGCCCTGCGCGGGTTCGACATGTTCTGGATCGTCGGCGGCGCCGGCATCCTCCGGGCCCTGGAGAAGTTCAGCGGGTCTCCGTTCCTGAGCGCCATCCGCCAGCAACTCACCCACGTGGAGTGGGCGGGTTTCCGGTTCTACGACCTGATCTTCCCGCTTTTCGTGTTCATCGCCGGCGTGTCGCTGACCTTCTCCACCGGCAAGGCCGTGGAGCGGGTCGGGAAGTCCGGCGCCGTGAAGCGCCTGCTCACCCGGGGATTGCTGCTGTTCCTGGTGGGCGTGTTCTACTCGGGCGGCCTCTCACAGGGGCTGGATGGGGTGCGTTGGCTCGGGGTGCTCAACCGCATCGCCCTGGCCTCCACGGCCGCGGGCATCCTGCTGGTGTTCCTGCCGGTCCGGGCCCTGATGGGTGTCTGTGCGGGCCTCCTGCTCGGCTACTGGGCCCTCTTCGCCTGGGTGCCCATCCGGGCGATCCAGCTCACTCCGACCGCGGTGCAGGAAGGCATGGCGCGGACCGGGGCCACGAACGCGCTGCAGCTCTACCAGAACACCCCCCAGCGGATCCGGGGCGTGTATGAGCCGGGCCTCAACGTGGTGAACCACTTCGACTTCGAACACCTCCCGGGCAAGCGCTACGACACCTACTACGATCCGGAGGGCATCCTGAGCACCTTGCCGGCGATCGCCACCTGCCTGCTGGGCGTGTTCGCCGGGGCATTGCTCCGAATGGGATCGCTCAAGCCCGCTCAACGCACCCTCCGCCTGGCCGTGGTGGGACTGGCCTGCCTGGTGGTCGGCTACGCCTGGAACGGAAGCTTCCCCATCGTGAAGAAACTCTGGTCGTCGTCGTTCGTGCTGTTCGCCGGCGGCTGGAGCTTCCTGCTGCTGGCCGGCTTCTACCAGGTCGTGGATGGCTGGGGAAAACAACGATGGTGCCAGCCCTTCGTCTGGATCGGCACCAATGCCATCACGCTCTACCTGGTGTCCAGCATCGTGGGCTACGGCGCGGTGGCCGGGCGCTTCCTGTCACCGGACTTGCGGGCTCGTCTGGGCACCAGCGGCGAAGTGCTGCAGGCGGCCGGCGGACTGCTGGTGCTCTTCCTCTTCGCCCGGGCGTTGCACCGCCGCAAACTCTTCCTGCGCCTGTAGGACAGGCCTGCACCCAGAGCTTCTCAGGGCTTGGACGACCGTGTCAGGGAGCGACCGAAAGGCGCTCCTCGGCCGCATCGCGCTTCATGAGCACCCCCTGCTCCTTGTAGGCGCGCAGCACGAAGTGGGTGGCGGTGGACAGCACCCCCTGGATCGTGGACAGCTTCTCGGACACGAATGCGGCCACATCGCGGAGGTCGGACCCCTCCACCTCGACCAGCAGGTCGTAACCGCCCGACATCAGGTGACAGGAACGCACCTCCTCGTAGCGGGAAATCCGTTCGGCCAACTTGTCGAAGCCACCTCCCCGCTCCGGCGTGATCTTCACCTCGATCATCGCCCGGACCACGTCGTGCCCGAGCTTCTCCTCGTTCACCACGGCGCGGTAACCCAGCAGAATGCCCGCGGCCTCGAGGCGCGATATCTCCGCCCGGATCTCCGATTCGGATCGGCACAGCATCGCCGCCAGCGCGGCGGGGCTCAGGGTGGCATCCTGACGAAGAACCTTGATCAGCGCGTCCATGGATCGAGCAAACCCCAGCCGCCCCCGGGTTTGAAGGCATAAGTTGACCGATCCGTCGGCCCCGGGCCGGACACTCCGGGTTTGACGCAGGGCCGGCGATCCGTCACGCCTTAGCCCATGCAACGCCCCCTGGCCCTGGCCACCCTTCTCGCCGCCTCGCTCGCCTCCCACGGAGCCGACTGGACCGAATACCGTGGCCCCCGCCACGACGGTTCCACGACCGAGAAGATCGCCACGACCTGGCCGGCCGGCGGACCCAAGGTGTTGTGGAAGGTGCCCAGCCAGGCCGGGTTCAGCTCGTTCGCGGTGGCCGGTGGCCGCTGCTTCACCCAGGAGCTCCGGGATTCGGGCGGCGCGATGCTCGAGACCCTCGTCGCCCGCGACGCCAACACCGGCAAGGAGCTGTGGACGGCCCCCTTGGGATCCATCAAGACCGGCGACGGTGGCGACGACGGCACCAAGGAGAACCGCGGTGGTGACGGCCCGCGTTCCACCCCCGCCATTCAGGGCGGCCGGGTGTACACCTTCTCGGCCAAGTTGTTGGTGCAGGCCTTCGACGCCAAGACCGGCCAGGAAGTCTGGAAGCGCGACATCGCCAAGGACCATGGCGGTCGCAACATCTCTTGGCAGAACGCCCAGTCGCCGGTGATCGAAGACGGTCGGGTTTTCGTGGCGGGCGGCGGTGCCGGCGAAAGCCTGATGGCCCTCGACGTGAAGACCGGCGCGATCCTCTGGAAGACCGGCGACGAGAAGATCACCCACGCCTCACCGGTGGTGGCCACGATCCACGGGGTTCGCCAGGTGATCTGGTTCCTGCAGTCGGGCCTGGTTTCACTCGACCCCAGGACCGGCGCTGAACTCTGGCGCCACGGCTTCCCTTACAAGGTCTCGACGGCCGCCTCACCGGTGGTCTCGGGCGACATCGTGTACTGCTCGGCCGGCTACGGCGTGGGTGCGGGAGCCGCCAAAGTGGCCAAGAACGGAGCCCAGTGGACCGCCACCGAGGCCTACCGTTTCGCCGGCAACAAGCCCCTGGCCAATCACTGGTCCACACCGGTGCTCAAAGACGGCCATCTCTTCGGCATGTTCCAGTTCAAGGAATACGGCAACGGCCCGGTCAAGTGCGTGGACATCACCACGGGCAGCGTCAAGTGGGAGCAGCCCGGCTTCGGACCCGGTCACGTGATCCTCACCGCCAGCGGCGTGCTGGCCCTCTCCGACGACGGACACCTCGTGCTCATCGACCCCAACACCTCGGCCTACAAGGAACTGGCCCGCGCCGACGTGCTCGACGGCAAGTGCTGGACCACTCCGGTGCTGGCCAACGGCAAGGTCTTCGCCCGGTCCACCAAAGAGGCCGTCTGCCTCGACCTCGGCCGTTGATCCCGCCGACAGGCCCGGCCTTCCGGGCGATTTCCCCGGCTCAATCGACGAACACGAATTCGTTGAGGTTGAGCACCAGGCGACAGGTGCTGGCCAGGCCATGCCGCACGGTGTGACCGACCAGCGCCTCGGATTCGGCGGGTGACGGGGCACGCCCCAGCGCCAGCCTCATCGCCAGGGCCACCTGCTCCGGAACGGCCGGGGTCTCGCGCTGCAGACGGGCCGCCCAATGTCGGGACATGGCCACGGCCAGCTTCTGATTCATCAGGGCCAGAGCCTGCAGGGCATTGAGGGTCTCGTTGCGCCGATCCACCGAGATCGACGGGTCGGCGCAGTCCAAGGCCGCCATCATGGGCTGGGGCTGTGAGCGCACCAGAAAGCGGTACACCGAACGCCGGTGCGATTCGGGATCCTCCGGATTGTGCAGCGCGTATTCGTAGTGCGGCGAGTGTTCGGGCCGCTCGACCACGAAATCCTTGAAACTCGGACCGCCGCGGCGCTCATCCAACCGACCGGCCACCCACAGCATGGAATCGCGGATGGCCTCGGCCTCGAGCTTGCGTCGATTCATCCGCCAGAGCAGCCGGTTGTCGGAGTCGAGCGCCATGCCCGGATGCGTCTCCGGCTTCACGACCACCGAGCCCTGCCGGTACGTGCGGCTGGTCACGATCAGCCGGTGCAGCGACTTGAGCGATTGACCGTTGTCGCGGAACCACACCGCCAGCCAGTCCAACAGCTCGGGATGACTGGGAGAGCCCCCCATCCGACCGAAATCATTGGCCGTCTCGACCAGGCCGCGACCGAAGTGGTGCTGCCACACCCGGTTCACGATCGATCGCCAGGTCAGGACATTGGCCGGATCGGCGATCCACTCGGCCAAGGCCACCCGGCGTCGCCCCTCCGGCAACGTCGGATCCACCTCGAGGGCGCGACCGAGCCCCAGCGATCGCGGGACTCCGGGCGCAACCTCCACCCCCGGTTTGCGCACATCACCGCGGGCCAGCAGGTGGACCGGTCGGGGTTTGCCCCCATTGGGTCCGGTGCCCCGGAAGGCCCCGCCCCCGTGGTGCACCGTGCCGGCATAGACCACGCGCTGCGGCGGCAGACCGGCGATGTCACGCATGACCGAATCCAGATCGGTACGGAGCGGAGCCAAGCGGGCCAGGGAGTCCTTCAGAGCCGGCTGGGCCTCGAGGGCTTGGCGTTCCTTCCGCAGACGAACCAACGCCTCCCCGGTGGCCGACTCGGTGCGCCCCGGAAACCAGCCGTCGGTGAGGTTGTCGCGTCCCCAGCGCGGGGCCGCCTCGATGGATCCCTGGGCGGTCACCGTCGCGCCCAACGCCCGATTGACACCCTCCGCGTCGAACACCTCCACCTCGGACAGCGCGAAGATGTAGTCCTTCATCCGGTGGGCCAACCGGGTGGCGGTGAAGCGCACGTACCGCCCGCGCAGGCCAGGCACCGACACCTCGCGCGGCTTCGTGCCGGGATTGGGCAGATCGGCGGCCGTCTGATCCTCGAGACTCCGGACCCCGGTCTTGAACTCGGGATCGTCGGACAGCTCCACCCGGTATCGGGGCGGGAACCCGAAGCCCTTGCCGATGCCGTTGAAGTCGTCGTGGCAACCGGCGTAGAGCACCCGGTGGATCTCGACCGGTTGCCCCAGATCGACCTGCACCCACTGCACCCCGTCGGGGCTCGACTGGATGGGCGAGTGCCACCCCATCTCGGGCCGCGACGGCTCCTTCGATCCCGCCTCGGCGGTGGCGATGCGGCGGTCGAGCAGCGCGAACCGTCGTCCGCCCAGACGGGCCATTTCGTCGTCCAGAGCCTTCTTGCGCCCCTGCAACTCCGCCTTGCGGGCCTCGAGCGCGCGACGACGCGCGGCCACGGCGGGATCGGCATCGAACTTCCGATCGGCCCGGTCGAGCGCGGCGAACACCGCCGTCAATTGGTAGTACTCCTCGGAGCGGATCGGATCGAACTTGTGATCGTGGCAGCGCGCGCACTGCACGGTGGAGCTGTTGAAGGTGTTCATCACCGTGGCGACCATGTCGTCGCGGTCGAGCATGCGGGCGATCTTGCCGTCGGTCTTCGACTCCGGCACCTCGGCGTGGCCGATGAGATCCCAAGGACCGGCCGAGATGAACCCGGTGGCCGTGACGCCGTCTTCGGTATCCGGCCAGAGCACGTCGCCGGCGATCTGCTCCCGGATGAAGCGCCCGTAGGGCTTGTCGGTGTTCAGGGCCCGGATCACATAATCGCGATAGGGCCAAGCGTTGGGGCGGGGCTGGTCTTTGTCATAGCCGTGGGTCTCACCGTAGTGGACCACATCGAGCCAATGGCGCGCCCACCGCTCGCCATGACGGGGCGAGGCCAACAACCGATCCACGCACTGCTCGTAGGCATCCGACGAGGGATCGCTCAAGAAGGCCTCCATCTCGGCCGGTGTCGGCGGCAGGCCCGTCAGATCGAAGGTCACCCGGCGCAGCAGCGTGCGCCGGTCCGCCTCGGGAGTCGCCGGAATCCCCTCGCGGCCGAGGCGATCGGCGATGAACGCATCCACCGGATGGGCCGAAGCCGAAGGGACGGTCGCCAGGGCCGCGGGAAGCGGCGGCAGCGCAGGAGCTTGCAGGGGCCGATACGCCCAGTGGACGGCGTTGGTGGCACCGGCACCCCAGACACGGCCCGGCAGCCCCACTCCCAAAACCAACCCCCAAACCACTCCCAGACTCACGGCCACCGCCCGGGTCTGGCTGCGAACACTCCGGGGAATCCTCATGATCGACGACCTTATTGGGGCCTCCCAGCCCTCACAAGCCCAGAGCGCCCATCGACCCTGCCCATCGACCCCGCCCACCCATCCGAGCCCGAGGCCGAACCCGCACTCCGGGAATTCGGGGAATCGGGGGAAGCCGTGGCCTACGACGACGACGCAGGCCCCTCGCCGAGCCGACGCTCCAATTCCTGAACGCGGCGCAGCAACTCGGGCAACCGTTCCATGGCCAGATACTGGCGCTTCATGACGCGGTCGGGCCCGGCCGGGGAGCCCATCCATTTCTGTCCCTCGGGAATGGAGTGCATCACTCCCGACTGCGCCGCGATGGTCACCTTGTCGGCGATGCGCAGGTGTCCCGCCACCCCGACCTGCCCCGCGACGGTGACGTAATTGCCGATCTTGGTGCTGCCCGCGATGCCCACCTGGGCCACCAGGATGCAATGCTCCCCGATAGTCACGTTGTGGGCGATCTGGACGAGGTTGTCGATCTTGGTGCCCCGCCCGATCACCGTGGCCCCCAGGGCGGCCCGATCGATGGTCACATTGGCCCCGATCTCCACATCGTCATGGATGATCACCTGCCCCACCTGCGGCACCTTGCGGTGTTCGCCCTTGTCGAAGACATACCCGAAACCGTCGGCACCGATGACCGAACCGGCATGGATCCGAACCCGTCGACCCAGCGCCGTGCGGGGATACAGGGTGACATTCGGATACAGCCGGCATTCCTCGCCCACGACACAGTCGTCGGCGATGGAATTGCGACCGATGAGGACCGCCTCGGCCCCGATCCGGACCCGTTCGCCGATGACACACTGGGGCCCGACATGCGCCGACGGATCGATCCGCGCCGAAGCGGCCACGACCGCCGACGGATGGATGCCCGCAGGCAGGACGGGCTCGGGGAAGAACAGCGGCAGCACCTGGGCGAAGGCCACCCGGGCATTCTCCACCTGCACCAGCGTCTTGCCCGTGGACGAACGGAATTCACCCGCCACCAGGATCGCCGAGGCCGCACTCTGGTCGGCTCTCAGGAAATACGCCTCATTCTCCGCAAACGTCAGGTCACCCGGCCTGGCCCCATCGGCCGGAGCGAACCCGGTCAATTCCAGGGAAGGCTCACCCACGACACGGCCACCGACACGCTCGGCGACCAGACTGGCAATCAAGGTTGGCATAAGAAACGGTCCTCCGCAGACAAGCTCCGCGACACCGGCTAAAACCGGCGCCCCAGCATCACCGTCCCCACCCCCGGCACACAACACTTCGTTTCCCCACCCCCGTCACTCCGCAGCGGGATCGGGTCGGAGCAAGCACTGGAAGCGATCCACAATCCCCCGGCGCGAAGCGCAAAGCCCCACCTCCCCCGAGCTTACCTGCGAGCGCAGGCCCGATCCCGCTGCCCCCCCTCATTCAACGGTATCCAAATACCGGTGCAGCCACTCGAAGATCGTCGCATGCCAGAGCCGACTGTTCTGCGGCTTGAGCACCCAGTGCCCCTCGTCCGGAAAGTACAGCAACCGACTCGGGACCCCCTGACGCTGCAACGCCGTGAACAACGCCAACCCCTGCCCCACCGGCACCCGGTAATCCAACTCGTTGTGGATGATCAGATTCGGCGTGCGGAACCGGGCGGCGAAGCGATCGGGTGAATCCCGATCGAACCCCCGGGTCTTCCACGGAACCCCATGCTCCCACTCGTCGAACCACAACTCGTCCGTCGACCCATACATCGAGTGGAACTCGAACACCCCGCAGTGGGTCACCAGCGTCTTGAAGCGGTCGGTATGCCCCTGGAACCAATTCATCATGTACCCGCCATAGCTGGCCCCGGCCGCGGCCATGCGCTTCCGGTCGACCCACGGCTGCCGCTCGCACCAATCCAACGCCGCCATCAGGTCCCCGAAGACCTTGCCTCCCCAATCCCGCGAAATGTCGTCGGTGAACTTCTGACCAAACCCCGTCGAGCCCCGCGGATTGGGCATGGCCAACACCCAGCCCTGCGCCGCCCACAACTCCGGATTCCAGCGGTACGACCACCCATCGAGAAAGGCCCCTTGAGGCCCCCCGTGCACCCAGAACACCAGCGGATACCGCTTGGACGCATCGAACCCCGGCGGCTTCAAGATCCACATCTGGACCGGCACCCCACCCTGCCCCTTCACCGTCACCGATTCCGGAACCGGCAGGGTCCACGCCGCACGCCGGTCCGCATTCGGATCCCACAGCGTGATCACACGACCCGAGGCGATCTCCACCGACTTCAGCACCGCCGGCGAATCCATCCGCGACTCCAAATACACCACCGAAGCCCCGTCGGATGCGAACGCCGCATCACCCGCCGATCCCACCGTGGTCAAAGCCCGCGGCGCCGAAGCCCCGTCCAATCCCACCCACCACAACTGCTTGCGTCCCTGCGACTCCGCCTCGATGACCAACCGCCCGTCCTTCGACCAGGCGATCCCCTCCACCGAATGATCCCAGTCGCGGGTCAGGCTGCGGACCTGCCCGGCCTTCAGATCGCGGAGCATGAGTTGCCACCGGTCCGCCTCGAAGCCGGGCCGCGACTGGGCCCGGTAGGCCAACCAGCGCCCCTCCGGCGAATAATGCGGGCACCCGTCGGCCGCCCGTTGCGAGGTCAGCACCGTGCGTGCGGAACCGTCCACCGACACCGACACCAGATTGTGATCGGTGGACCACGACTCCTCGCGCACCGGAGCCGGCGAGGGCGTGTGAACCAACGACTTCGAATCCGCCGACCACTCGAACTCGTCGCCCGCGGCGAAGGTGCTCGACCAGGGCACCGCATCCTGCGGGCCCGGAGTCAGGTCCACGGGGTCTCCCACGGCCGCGCCGTCGGAGACCGACACCACGAAGAGGTGGTTGCGCCGGCCGTCGTTCATCGCATCCCACTTGCGCACCGGCAGCGCGTCGTACACCCGGGCTTTCACCTTCCCCTTTTCCAGCCCCTGGATCCGCTCCCGGTTCAGGCGTTCGGATTCCCCCGGGGACTTGCCGGAAAACTCCGGATACACCGACGACAAGAAGGCGATCCGGGAACCGTCGGGCGACCAGACAGGAGCACTGGCCCCGGTGGCAAGACGCGTGATCGCCCGGGCCTCGCCGCCTTCCACCGCCTGGATCCACACTTGGAACTCCCCGTCGCGATTGGACTCGAAGACCAGCCATCGCCCATCCGGCGACCACCGGGGGTGACGATCATGCTTGGGCGACGCGACGCACTTGCGCGGGGGCCCACCGGCGGCCGGCACCAACCAGATGTCGCTGTCGGTGCGGTTGTCCCCCAGATCGGGCGTGGTCACCACACAGGCGATCCATCGACCGTCCGGAGACGGTTGGGGATCGCTCAAGCGCTGGAGGGAAGCCAAGTCCTCGAAGGTGAGCGGGGGCGACGCGGCCTCCGCAGAAAGCACCATCGCCGACACCAACCCCGACAGAATCGCCCGAAACATCATCGGCACAGTGAACCGCAGCTTCCGAGGCGAAGCAAACCGAGGCCTCGGGCCTCCTGCCCGGGTGGACATTTACCTGATTTCGCTGGGACACCCCACAGACAGCCCTTGTCCCGGGGGGCGGTGAATTCTGGAGCCCATCGAGGGATTTGGGTTTTACACCGCGAAGGTCCGCCTAGACTGATCCCCCGGCCCGACTCCGGCACCGTGAGCGCCACCGACACCAAGATCATCGAACTGCGGCAATTCCTGGCCGAACGCCTGCCCAAGGCCCGGTTGGGTGTGGCTCCGTCACGGACAGCCCCGGAGACCCTGCCCACCGGCTTGGAGTCCATCGACCAGAGTCTGGGCGGTGGACTGCCCCGGGGAGCCTTCACCGAACTGGTCGCCCCGGGAGAGGGTTCCGGCAGCGCCCAGTTCATCCACGCCCTGCTGCGGCACACCGCCTCGATCGGGCGATTCCTGACCCTGGTCGATGGGGCCGACAGCCTCGACATCGACGCCCTCGAACCGGAGGCCCTGGCCCACCTGCTCTGGGTGCGGTGCCGAAGCACCGCCGAGGCCCTCCAGACCACCGACCTGCTGCTGCGCGACCGCAACATCGCCCTGGTGGTCCTGGACCTGAAGCTGAACCCCGCCCACGAACTGCGCCGCATCCAGGGAACCCTCTGGTACCGCCTCGGACGCCTGATGGAACAACACGGCGGAACCGTGCTGGTCGTGACGCCGCAACCCCTGGTGAGCGGAGCCGCCGCCCGCATCGTTTCCCGGACGCGGCTCGATCACCGCGATCTCGAACGCCGCCCGGACACCCTGAACCTCCGCTTCGAGACCGAGCAACGTCGGCTCCGCGAGACGGGCGTCCGGCAAACGGCCTGAAGCCCCGCTCGCCAGGCCTCGCCGCACGCACCATGTACACCGTCATCCACCTCCCCCGATTCCCGCTCCAGGCCGCGCTGCGGCTGGCGCCGGAACTCTGGGACCAGCCCGTGGCGTTGATGGATGCGACCCGCAACACCCCGGTGGTCCTGGAAACGACCCCTGCGGCCCGGGATGCGGGGGTGGAACGCGGGCAAACCGCCACCCAGGCGCTGGCCCGTTGCGCCGGCGTCGTGGTCCGCCACCGTGCCCCCTCCCAGGAGGCGGCCACCACCGATGCGTTGCTCCAGTGCGCCTACGGATTCTCCCCGCATCTCGAATCCACCGGCCCGGGCCTGTGCACGCTCGACCTGCGCGGGTTGAGCCGACTCCAGCCCCCGGGCTCCCGGCCCGCCGATCCGCAAATCCTGCAGACCTGGGCCCGGGAGTTGCAGTCGAGCCTGACCACCCAGGGCCTCCGCTCCCACATCGGCATCGCCGCGACCCCCAACCTGGCCCGGCTCGCCGCCCTGTTCGGCCGCCCGATCCAGATCATCGCCGACGCCGGCCCCTTCGTGGCGGCCCTGCCCCTGGCCGCGTTGGAACCTTCCAGCGACACCGCCCGGATCCTCGCGGGCTGGGGCCTGCGCACCGTGGGCGAGCTGCTGGCCCTCGATCCGTCCGAGCTGACCGATCGATTGGGACTCGAAGCCCTGGGACTCCTGGCCGCCGCCTCCACACGGACCATCCGACCGCTCAAGGAGATCCGCCCGCCGGAGGTCTGGACCGAATCCTGGGACTTCGAAGACCCCGTGGAGACTCTCGACCCCCTGCTGTTCCTGCTGCGCCGCTTCACCGACACCCTGTGCGCCCGACTCGAGCTCGCAGGCCGTGCGGCCGAACGCGTCGACCTGACGTTGCGGCTCGAATCCGGAAGCCGACTCGAACGCCAGCTCAACGTCCCGGAGCCCACCCGCGACCCGACCGTGCTCCTGCGGTTGCTCGGCACCCACCTCGACACCGTCCGCAGCGAGAGCGCGGTCGTGGGGATCGCTCTCACGCTGGAAACCACCGTGCCGGTCCAGCGGCAGTTCGGCCTGTTCGAGACCACCCTCAAGGATCCGCGCCAATTCCAGGAGACCCTCGGCCGCATCGCCGCACTGCTGGGCTCGGATCGGGTGGGCACGCCGCTCAAGCTGGATCGTCACGGAAACGATGCCTTCCGGTTGGTCCCTCCCGAGTTCGAGGGGGTCCCGCCCCTGTCCCGGCCACGCCCGGCCCTGCAGGCGCCCGGTTTGCGCCGGCTGCGTCCGGCCCCTGCGGCCAGCGTCGAATCGGTCGATGGCCGCCCGGCCTCGATCCACTGCCCGATCGCCCAAGGTCGTCTGGTGGTGACGCTCGGGCCCTGGCGCGCCTCGGGGCGGTGGTGGGAACCCGGTGCCTGGCAACGCGAGGAATGGGATGCCACCACCCTGCGGGGGCAGGTGTTGCGATTGGTCCGACAACCCGACGGATGGACGGTCGACGCCGTGCTCGACTGAACCCCACGCACAATGGCCGCCCCCGTCTCCAGCCCCGCCTACGTCGAACTGCACGCCCGCAGCGCCTTCAGCTTCCTGCGCGGGGCCTCGCTGCCCGAGGAACTGGCCCGCACCGCCGCCGACCTCGGACTGCCCGCGCTGGCGGTGTGCGACCGCATGGGGCTCTACGGGGCCCCCCGCGTGTTCGACACCGCCCGCGAACAGGGCATCCGCCCGATCCTGGGCGCGGAACTGGCGATGGACGACGGATCGGTGCTCCCGGTGCTGGTGCGTTCACGCGAGGGCTACCGCAACCTCTGCCGATTGCTCTCGCGGGCGCACCTCCGGGCCGCCAAGAACGAGGCCACCGTCGGCTGGGAGGAATTGCCGGAATTCGCCCCGGGCCTCATCGCGCTGAGCGGAGATCGTGAAGGTCCCCTCCTGCGGGCCGTTCGCGGAGGTCGCGATGCCGATGCGGCCCTGCTTCGGCTCACCCGCGCCTTCGGCGGCGATCAGGTGTATGTGGAGATCCAGCGGCAGCATCTCCGGGGCGAATCGCGCTGGAACCGGGCCCTGGTCGACCTGGCCGCGGCGCACCGCTTGCCCCTGCTGGCCACGGGCGGAGTCAGCCAGGCCACCCCCGAAGGCCGCGAAGTACTCGATGTCTTCGCCTGCCTCCGCCACCACACGCACCTCGACGACGCCGGCACCCATCTGAGCGTCAACGACGAGGCGCACCTCAAGCCCGCCGCCGCCATGGCCCGGCTCTTCAGCGACCTCCCGAAGGCGGTGGGCGAGACCGTGCGGCTGGCCGAGCGCCTGGAGTTCACCCTCGAAGACCTGGGGTACCAGTTCCCGCACTACCCGGTGGGACCGGGCGAGACCATGGAGGGCGTGCTGCGCGACTGGACCCTCCGCGGCGCCCGCACACGCTATGGCGGCGACATCCCGGACAAGGTGCGCCGGTTGCTGGACAAGGAGTTGGGCCTCATCGGACGCCTCGGCTTCTCGGGCTACTTCCTCATCGTCGCCGACATCATCCGCTTCTGCCGCGACGAAGGCATCCTCGCGCAGGGTCGTGGCAGCGCGGCCAACAGCGCCGTCTGTTTCTGCCTGGGGATCACCGCCGTCGACCCGATCAAGTTCAACGTCCTCTTCGAGCGCTTCCTCTCGGAGAGCCGCAAGGGCTGGCCCGACATCGACATCGACCTGCCGAGCGGGGAACGCCGCGAACGGGTCATCCAGGAGGTCTACCGCCGCTACGGCCGCCACAGCGCCGCCATGACGGGCACGGTCATCACCTACCGCGGCCGCAGCGCCGCCCGCGAGATCGGCAAGGCCCTGAACCTGCCGGCCGATGTGCTGGACCGCTTCTCGAGCCTCCAGGGCGGTGGTGATTTCCCGCACACCCTCGGACTCGAGGAACAGATGCGTCAGGCCGGCCTGCCCAGCGAACACCCCAGGGCCGCCGCCTTCGCCCGTCTTTGTCGCCGCATGCGCCGACTGCCCCGCCACCTCGGCCAGCACTCCGGCGGCATGATCCTCTGCCAGGGCGACCTCACCGGCATCGTGCCGCTCGAGAACGCCTCCATGGCCGGCCGTGTGGTGGCCCAGTGGGACAAGGACGACTGCGAGGGGCTCGGCATCATCAAGGTCGATCTCCTCGGCCTGGGCATGATGGCCGTGCTGCAGGACACCCTCGAGCTGACCACCCGGCGCGGACGTCCGGTGGATCTGGCGCGGCTGCCCGAGGACGATCCCGACACCTTCGGCCTCCTGCAGCGGGCCGACACCATCGGTGTCTTCCAGGTCGAGAGCCGTGCCCAGATGGCCACGCTGCCGCGCATGAAGCCCGCCTGCTTCTACGACCTGGTGGTCGAGGTGGCCCTCATCCGGCCCGGTCCGATTCAAGGCGATCTGGCCCACCCGTACCTGCGCCGCCGCGGCGGTCTCGAGTCGGTGAGCTACCTCGATCCGCGGCTCGAACCCATCCTCCAGCGGACCCTCGGCGTGCCCCTCTTCCAGGAACAGATGCTGGAGATCGCCATGGTCATGGCCGACTTCAGTGGCGACGAGGCCGAGAACCTGCGCAAGGCCCTGAGCTTCCACCGGTCCGACGAGAAGATGGCTCAGGCCACGGTGAAGCTGCGCGAGGCGATGGCGCGCAAGGGCGTCGCCCCGAACGTCATCGACTCGATCGCCAAGACCGTGGGGTCCTTCGCGCTCTACGGATTCCCCGAGTCCCACGCCATCAGCTTCGCCCTGCTGGCCTATGCCAGCGCCTACCTCAAGGTGCACCGGGCGCCGGAGTTCTACGCCGCCTTGCTCAACAACCAACCGATGGGGTTCTACTCGCCGGCCACGCTGGTCCGGGACGCCAAGGAGCACGGGGTCGCCGTGCGTGCGGTCTGCGCCGCTCGCTCCGACTGGCAGACCCGAGTGGACTCCGACGGAACCCTGCGCCTGGGATTGCAGCTCGTGCAGGGGCTTCCCGTGGCCCAGGCGACGAGCCTGCTGGAAGAACGGGCCCGCAACCCCTTCGCCTCGTTGGACGACCTGAAAGCCCGCACTTCCCTGGGTCCGGAGGCGCTGCGGGCCCTGGCCTCCATCGGCGCGCTCAATGCCTGGAGCACCGACCGTCGTGCCGCGTTGTGGCAGGCGGAGCGCCCTCTGCGCCGCGAGGAACTCGGGGGCTCACGGATCGGGGACGACCTCGACGGGCCAGGGCTCCGGGGATCGCCCCTGCGCCCCATGTCGCCCGAGGATCGGCTGGCGGCCGACTATGCCACCCTGCGACTCACGACGGGACCGCACCCGATGGCGCTGCGCCGCGCGAGCCTGCAGGACACGGTCTGGCGGAGCGACCAGCTGCGTGAAGCCCCCGAAGGCGCCCGCATCCGGGTGGCCGGACAGGTGATCTGCCGTCAGCGCCCCGGCACCGCCCAAGGCGTGTGTTTCCTGAGCCTGGAAGACGAAAGCGGGATCACCAATGCCATCGTCTCGCCGGAACTCTTCGAGGCCGAGCGGCTCCGGATCAGCACCGAACCCTTCCTGCTGGTCGAGGGGCTTGTCCAGCGCCGCCACGGCACGGTCCATGTGCGGGCCCTGCGCCTCGAGCGCCTTCCCGACCACGGGATCCAAACGGCCGCCTCCCACGATTTCGCCTGAAAGGCCCGTCGGCCGAACAGGCCTGTGGAAAACCGGCCACCGCGCTCGGTGCGCTCAGCGCGACCTCAATCGGAACAACCGGCCCGAGTCGGTCGCGCTGGTGGACCACTGGAATCGAACCCCGTCGTTCAACGGAGTTCCGGTCACGGCCCGCCATTGCCGGGGCTGATCCAGCGTGGCCTCCTGCAACTCCACCTCGGTGGCCAAGGCGGACCAACTCAACACCCACAGGTCGTCTCCGAAGCCGGTGAGATCCAGGCGCAAGGGAACCGCAGTCACCCGGACAGACGCCCGGTTGTCGCTGGCATCCGCCTCCGGTGTGATCGAACCGGCCGCCCACTCGAATCGGACGACGGCCTCGGCCGGCACACGCACGCGCACCAGCGCCGTCCACTCCGACTGGGCGGGCAGGGTGCCGACGACGAACTCCACCCCGGTGGCACCCGACTGGAATCCGCCCCCCTGAGCCAGCGTCGCCCCCAGGAATTCCGCCGGACTCGGCAAGGTCAGACTGCCCGTCACATTGGTCGCCGGGAGCGGCCCCTGATTGCGTGCCTTGAGGGTGAGACGGAACTCGCTCCCCACGACCACCGGTTCGGCCGAAGCGGTGATGGACACATCGAAGTCGGCCGTCGTCCCGATCAGGAAATCCTGCGCCGAGACCGCGGAACCCGCGGCCGTTTCCACCGTGATCCGACCGCTCACCGCCCCGACCGGAACGCGGGCCAGCAGACCATTGGTCGTGGCACCGACCATCGCAGCGGCCACCCCATTGAAGCGCACGACCGCGGGCGGCCCCAGATCGGTCCCCACGATCCGGACCTCCGTGCCCACCGTTCCCAAGGCCGGAGAGAACCCGCTGATCACCGGCACGGGTCCCTGAACGGCGATCGGCCCACCGGAGGCTTCACCTCCGGGCGCCACGACCCAGACCCATCCGGAAGACGCCCCGTTCGGCACCACCGCCGTGATGCGGCGATTGTCCACCACCGTGAACACCTTCGCCGGAAGCCGGTTCGTTCCGAAGAGCACGGCCGTTGCCCCCAGGAGATTGGTGCCGTTCAAGGTCAACGTCTCACCCGCCTTCACGATGCTGGGATTGACGGCGGTGAGTTGCGGTGGGGCATGGTACCAGGCCGTGGATTCGTCCGACCCGGTGCTTCCCGAAACCGTGATGGAACCGGTTCCCGCTCCCACCGGCACCTTGACCGTCACCTGCGTGGCCGAGACGGACACCGGTGTCGCCGGGATGCCTCCGAAGGTCACCTGTGTCACCCCCGACAATCCTGAACCGGTGAGGGTCACCAGGGTCCCCGCCACACCGTTGGTCGGCGAGAAGCCGGTGATCCGGGGCGCCAGCACGAAGTTGGACACCGTGATGAACCGCCCTCCCGGCGATTCGAGGGTCAGGGGAGCCGCCATCGGGGCCCCTGGCGGAACGACCACCGTCATGAGCAGGTTGGAAACCACCGTGAGATTGGTCGTGATCACCCCGCCGAAGGACACCGAAGACACGGCGCGGAAACTGCGCCCACTCAGGGTGAGCGTCTCCCCGACCCGGGCCCGGGAGGTGAAGGCCGTCACCCAGGGTGCACAGTAGAAGTAACCGCTGGTCACCGTCGCGCCGGCATTGTTGGTCACGGTGATCGGGCCGGTCATGGCCCCCGGAGGCACCACCGCCGACACGGAGCCTTCGGTCACGGTATCCCAACCGGCTCGGATGCCGTCGAAAAACACTCCCAGTCGGTAGTTCGGATCCACCGGGTCCAGGAAATTGGAACCGGTGATCGCCACGGTGTCCCCGGGCGCACCGCGCACCTTGTCGGCCTCGGTGAAGGCCCCGTTGCGGGCGAAGCGCTGGACGACGGGCGGCAACTGGAAATTCCAGGGGGTCTGAGTCTGCCCGAGCGCATTCTCGACGAACACCGGCCCAATGGTCGCCCCCGCCGGAACCCGCACCGAGATCTGGTGATACCCCAGACCCAGGGATCGGATGGACTCCACGGTGGCCGGAGTGAAGTTGAAGGTGACGGCCGTGAGGGGAGGATTGAGGAAGTTCAACCCGGTGAGGGTGATCAGCGCCCCGGGTTGGGCACGGTTGGTGGAGATGGCCGTCAACTGGGGAGCCCCCTGACCCAGCAGCATGGCCGCCCCCCATCCGCACCAGGCCCAGAGAAGGGCCATCCAAGAGCAACATCGTTTCATGACCGGTGAGTCCATCCGTCGTCCGAGGCAAACCGGATGCCGCGCCCGACGGGGCAGGCTTCACCGGTGGGCGGTGGATTTCACGCCCTTATTCACAAGCGCGGGGTTCCAGAGATCGAAAGACTGATGCCTTGAATAAGGTTTCATTGGAAACGTCGGACCTGGCAATCGTGAATACCCTGTCCCCAGACGGTGGCCCGCTTCGGCTGGGCATCCCGTCCCGGTCGGCAACCCTCGGCCCCACAGGCCCGATCGATTTGATCGGCCCGTGTTCCACTCGTAGGCTTCCTCCCTCTCTGCTCCAACCGGGTTCCTGAGACCCGGAGATTGACCTCCCACCCGGGCCTGATCACCACGGTCCCGGACCCTGGGATCGACTTTTCCCAAAAAATCTCCGTCCCTCACCCCTGCAAACCATGACTGCCCCATCCATGCGCCGATTCTGTGGTCCCCTGGGCCTGGCTCTCATCTGCCTGGGCTCCTCGGTCGGCTGCGACACCCGATCCAAGACGGTCATCCACACGCCCCCACCCGCCCCGACCTCGTCGACGGTGGTCATTCAGGGCCCGTCGGTTCCGGTGGCTCTGGGTCAAACCGTCACCCCAGCGGTTTCGACCCAAGCCCCGGCGGCGGCGGCACCGACACCGGCCGTTCCTCCGGCGGTCCCCGTGGTCGCGCCGGCCCCGGCCACTCCCCCGGCGGCAACACCGCTCGATCCCTCGGCGCCGGTCGCCATCCCGGTGGCACCGCCCCTGCCCGGACCCGTGGCCGATGTGGTTCAACTGACCCGGGGCGGGCTCGACGAAGGCGTGGTCAGTGAATACATCACCCATATCCGGGAACCCTTCGCTCTCGGTGCGGCCCAGATCGTCTATCTCAATGACCTGGGGGTGTCGTCCAACATCATCCACAGGCTCATGAGCCATGCGGCCGCGATCCGACCGGGATCCCCGACAGCGACTGCGGCCCCGGCTCAGCCGACCGCCTCGGCCCCGGCCATCCCCACGGCCATCCCCACGGCTGGAATCCCCGAGGCGGCTCCGGGTGCGATTTCCGGATCCCCGATCGCGCCGCCTGTGGAAGGCACCCCTCCGCCCGCACCGGGTGTCACCACCACCGTCGTGCCCGCCCCCGCCGCACCGACCGTCGTCAACCAGCAGGTTTTCTATCAATCGCTCTCGCCCTACGGCAGCTGGGTGGAGGTGCCCAATTACGGCTGGTGCTGGCGTCCGTCGGTGGCCGTGGCCAACCCGACATGGCAACCCTACTGCGATGGAGGCTCCTGGTTGTGGACCGATGCGGGTTGGTATTGGAACTCCACCTACACCTGGGGCTGGGCTCCCTATCACTACGGCCGCTGGCATCAGCACCAGCGATTCGGCTGGGTCTGGTATCCCGGCTACGATTGGGCGCCGGCCTGGGTCGCCTGGCGCAGCTCCCCGACCTACTGCGGCTGGGCGCCGCTGCCCCCCGAGTGCCGCTGGAACGCCAGTGTCGGCTTCTCGTGGGTGAACGGGAACTCCGCTGTGAGCATCGGCTTCGGCATCGGTGCCACCGCCTGGTATGCCACGACCTGGGACCGCTTCTGCGACCCCCATCTGTACCATCACCGCTTGCCGCGGCAGCACGTCGAACGGTTCGTCCAAGAGAGCAAGGTCCAGGTCTCGGGCCATCAGAACGTGAACATCCGGGGCAACAACAACACGGTGATCATCAACAACGGGATCTCCCGCGACGAGGTGCAGCGTCACAGCCGCGAAGAGATCCGCCGCACCGAACTGCGGGACGTCAACAGCCCCGCGGCTGCGCACTCCTTCGCCGCTTCGCGTCCGAATCCCTCCGGAGGCCGGCCGGCTGAAGTGGCGGTGTATCGCCCCTCGGTGCCTGTCCATGACGCGCGCCCCCCGGAATCGGTGCTCAAGCGGCCCGAGATTTCGCGCTTGGCTCCTCCGACCGCGTCGGGCGGCAACCCCGACCGCATCGGCATCACGCCGCCGAATTCACGGCCGCTGGTGGTTCCCTCGGGCGGAGGCTCACTGAATCCGAGTCGCCCGGCCGGCATTCCGTCTTCGGGACTGGCCCCTTCGACCAGCCCGAACCGACCGGCCCCGGCCTCGATCCCCGTTCCGACCGAGCGCTTCACGCAGACTGCGCCCCCGGCGACACGCCCCGGAGGCGGTGTCCCTTCGGCCGTGGCCCCGAAAATCTCCGGAGGCCCTGCCACACCGCCAGTGACGAGCGTGACACCGTCGCGTCCGCCGGAATCCCGTACAACGCCCATCCCGCGCACCGAAACCGGTGCACCGAGCCAGACGGTCACGCCGAACCCGGGATCCTCGGCGCGATTCCCGGCCGGTTCGCCCGGATTCGGTGCCCGCCCCATCCCGACGACTGCGCCGGGAACTCCGTCTCAGCCTTCGGCGGGCGCGCCCTCGGCAAGCGTGCCGGCAGCCCCACCCACACCACGGACCATCGTGATCCCCGAGGCGCGGGTTCCGTCGCGACCCGCGTCCGTTCAGCAGGCCCCGGCCGCGGCCAAGCCCACCGCCCCCTCGACCCCGCCATCCGCCCCGGCGATTTCACGCCAGGAAGCCTTTCGGCCGGCCCCCGCTCCTTCGGTGACGCTGCCGCCCAGTGCCATCCAAAGCCGCCCCGCCCCAGCCGCTCCGGCTCCGGCCCCGATCCAGTTCGCACCTGCCCCGAGTGCGGCTCCGTCACCTCGCCCCGCCCCGAGTCCCATCCCGTCTGCCCGACCGGCTCCCTCGGCCGCCCCGGCTCCAGCCCCCGGCCAGTCCGGACGGCCCGGTCCCCGAAACCCGGCCGAACGCTGAACGAGGACCCCAAGAACCTCTTCCAACATGAGTCTCTCCGCACTCCTGCGCTGGCCGCTCTGGTGCTGGCTGCTGATCCTGCCCGGACTCGCCCTGGGTGACGCCTCGGTGAAGCCCAAGAGTGCGGGCACCGGTGGGCGGGTTCTCTTCGAGACCGGCTTCGAACGCTTCGAGGGGTATGACCCCGCGCTGGATCTGGTGGATGCGCTGGGGAGGGGACAGAACGGTTGGATGGCCGTGGGTCACGGCGGCAACGGACTGCTCACCAATCTCACGAGCGACTTCACGGGCCAGTACGCCTACATCGGCTATCAGGGACCGACCAACCGCGACACCAGCGTCAATCTGTTCCGCCCCTTCCAACTGGTGCCCGACACCAACGCCCTGCCGGTGGTGGTGTTCCAGGTGACCTTCAGTCTGCGGGACGACTCCCCGTCGGCGGCCACGGCCGACGACTTTCGCTGGAGCGTCTACACTCCCGACGACCACCGCCTGTTCACCCTCGACTGCCATGGGCCCGACCAGTCGATCAACTACGCCCTCGACGACTCCAAAGGATTCATCGGTACCGGATACCAGTTCGAATACGGCGTCGTGTACGAGTTGGAAATCACCATGAGCTTCGGCCGGAACCGCTGGTCGGCCTCACTCAATGGCACCCCGGTGGCCTATGAATTGCCGTTGAGCACGCGGCTGACCCACCCGTCCCTGGGCAGCGTGGATGCGGTCTGGGCCGCCAACCCCAAAGGCACCTGGAACGACAACTACATGCTCTTCGATGATTACCGCATCGTGGCCTACCCGCCGAATGCCGTGACTCCCTTGATGGAACTGGCCGGGATGGATGACCGGGGCCGTCCGCGAATCCGGATCTGGGGTGAACCGGCGGTGCGTTATCGGATCCAATCCAGCAACGACCTGCAGACCTGGGTCGACCGCGACACCGCGGTGGCCACGGCTCCGGAGGGGCTCGCCACCTGGACCGATCCTCAACCGACCGCGACCCGCTTCTACCAGGCCATAGCCCTGCCCTGATCGGGCTGGTCCAATCGGAACCGAAGCGTGCCCGACGCGTCACGCACCTCCAACCGGTCAGGCCGACATTGCAACTCCAGGGCTCCGATCCGTTCGGTCCAGAGCGTGATGAACGATCGGTCCCGAAGCCGTCGTCGCAGGGCCACCGGACTCCGCTCCTGGGCCGGCCGATCGCCGGTCGCCACCACCAGCAGGCGGGGATTCACCTCGGTCAACCACGAGTCCGAGACCGCCTCCCCCGAAGCGGGTATACCCGTGATGAGCACGTCCGCGGCCAAGGATCCTTTTCGACGCCGGATCAAGGCCCGTTGCCCTTCGCCCCCCAGATCCGGGGCGAGCACGATCCGCCAACCGGCCACTTCCAGCGACAGCACCAACGCACCGTCGTCGGACCGGGTGAAGGCATCGGTTCCGTCGGGATGGAGCACAGGCATGGCCGCCACGGAGTCACCCTGTTGAACACGTCGGACGGGAATCGCGTTGGAGGCGGCCAGCGCATCGAGCCCCCGGAACGCCGGCGATCGGCTCCGCCCCACGGGCAGCACGAGCTGTCGCGGCCAGGCGCGGGCGACCACCTCCGGGACGCCCCCCATGTGCCGGACATCGCCGTGGGAGACCACCACCGTCGGAATCCGATCGACGCCCCGGGTCTGCAACCACGGCAACACCACGGCCTTGGCGGTCGCCGCATCACCCGTGTCCAGAAGCACATCGCCGGAGCTTCCCGAACGTTCGATCCACACCGCTTCGCCCGAGCGGAACACCGTGACGGTCGCCTCGGGCCGATCGATGCGCGGCGCAGCCACCAGCAGCACGAGCCACAGTGCAGCGGCCCACCACCACAGCCTCTGGCGGCGCGGCCCGTCGATCCGACCCGAGGCCGCGACCCCCCAGAGGATCGCATAGGGAATCCAGACCCAGGCGCCCGGCGATGCGGCCGACCACCATCCCCCGGGAACCGCCTCGCATGCCCGGCTGGCCGCCATCATTCCGTGCATGCCGACCCACGCGGCGGCGTTCCAGAGTTCGGTCCCCACCGGCAACCCCATCGACAGCGCATTGGCGATCAGCACCAGACTGCTGAGCGGGACCACCACCAGGTTGGCCACCACCGAAATGGCGCTGACCAGATGGAAGCATTCCACCGCCATCGGCCACGAGGCCACCCAGGCGGCCAACCCGGTGACGCACCCGCGGCAGAGCCCCCGCTCGATCCCTTCCCAGAGCCGTCGGCCGAAGGACCACCGGGAGGGCAGTTGCAGCGGATCGGGCCGCCAGGGTCGGTGCTCCATCCACCACGCCTCCCACCGCGCGGGAAACACCGCCAAGGCCGCCACCACCAGGAACGACAGCAGGAATCCCGCCTGGAAGAGTTGCCCGGGTTCGCCGATCAAAATCAGCAGAGCGGCCAACGCCAACGAATTAAGCAAATCGCCCGGGCGCTCCAGCATCCACGTACCCACCACCACCGAGGTCATCACCGCCGAGCGGACGGCCGAAGGCTGCCACCCGGTCGCCGCCACGTAGAACCAGATCAGGGGCAGGGACAACCCGCCGCACAGCGCGCGGCTCCAGCCCAACACCCGGAAGGCTTGCACGAGCAGCACGGCGATGAGCGCGATGTGGAGGCCACTGATGGCGAAGACGTGAAGGGTGCCCGACCGCATGAAGCCGTCGTCGACGTCACCGGCCAGACCGGTCCGCCACCCGAGGGCCATGGCCCAGATCAGACGGGTGGCCCCGTCTTGGGGCAATCCCTGGGAGAGGCGTTGCCGGGCCCAGCCCAGGAAGCGTTCGCTCCAGGGAACCGAGTCGAGCGCTCCGGGCCCCAATTCCCAGTCGGCCGGCGCCTCGCACCGCACCTGGAGCCCGATGCCCTGTCGCCGCAGGTAGGTGGCGTAGTCGAACAATCCGCGCACCGCCGGGCCGGGGGGTGGTGACACCAAGCCCGAGATTTCGACCGATTGACCCCGAAAAAAGCGACCATCGGGCACGCCCTGACTGCTGATCTGGACCACTCCCGAAGCCGGCATCCAGGCTCCCTCTTGAGGGCACCACCCGGTCACCTCGAGACGCACCATCGTCCGTTCGACCCACAGCCCCTTGCGTTCCGAAAGCCGCACCGACGGCGTCTCGACCAGCCGTCCTCGAACCCGGCCCAGTTCCCCTTGGGCATCGATGTGGCAGCGCAGGTCATCCGGAGAAAGGGGCCACTGGGTCGCCTGATACGCCAGCGCCCCAGCACCGAACAAGGCCAGCCCGATCCCGGTGGCGAACCAACGCGGCCACAACCCGGCCAACGCCAATCCGAGCAGGGCCGCCGTCAGAGAACCGCGCCCCCAATCGCCCGGGCAAACCTCGGCGGCCCAGATGCCGGCCGAGACACAGAGTGCAGGGATGAGCAGCGGGCGTCGCATGGGGCCTCCGCCTGCATCGAACGATTTCCGTAGAAACCTGAATCAAATCTTCCCGAGCGGCCCGGTTCCCCCCGCTCCGCCGGCCGATCCTTCGGTCGTTCCTGGCCGCCGTGCACGCCCACGCCAGAAGGCCCAAGCCAACCCCAATCCCAGGGCGGCCCCACCGGCGTCGATCAGGACATCCCAAGGGGTGCCCACCCGAGTCGGCACAAAGGTCTGATGCCATTCGTCGGAAATCGCGTAGATCACCGCGAGTCCCCAGGCCCCGGCGGCGGCCCGCCACGGACGGGCAGGCGCCGCGGAAGCCGTCTGCATCGCCAGGAACGTCCGCCAGGCCAGCCAGGCCAAGACCGCATACTCCGACACATGGGCCGCTTTGCGGATGAGGAAAAGGACCTCGTCGAGGCGCTGAGGGGAGGCCTGCGGCATGAACCATCGCAGGATCGGTCCCAGAAGGCGCGAACCCCGCCTCCCCGATCCCGAATCGGCCGAGGCCCAGAAGATCACCGCCATCCACAGCACCAGGGGCCCCCAGTACCGGAGTCGCTTGAATGCCCCAGACACGCGCCGCATCAGAACAAGCCCACCCCCCTGCGGAAAGGTCAAAGGCGCCTCAGCGACCGGAGTGGACCACGGCCCGCACGGGATGACGAATCAGACCGGATGCTCGGCCCCGTCGCTCTGAGCGATCACTTCTGACCGCGACCGTCGTCCACGGGCCAGTTGCCGATCTCGGGATGCGCTTCGTTGTCGTTGTTCCACCGCGCACGCCAAGTGGTGCTGAGCGGGTTGACCACCTCACGCCGCAGAGCCGACTCGGCATGACCATCGGCGAACATGATGTTGCAGCGCAGATTGTGGCGTTTGGCCGGCCACTGGTCCTTCTCCTTCGGATCGATGTTCCCGTCCCACGACCGGTCGGTGAGACTGTCGGCGAGCATGATCATGTCGGACGGCGCCTTCACCCGGCTCTCCGGCATCTCCGGCTGGCTCGGCGGATTGATATCACCGCCCAGACCCAATTGCTGGCCGAGGTCGGGAGTCGGATTGCGGAGTCCCCAATCGTTGTACCCGAAGCTGAAGCGCGAACCGGAACCCGAAGCGAGTACCAGATTGATGCCCTGCGGGAAGGTCTTGTTCACATTGGTGTCCCACTGGGCATCCTTGGGGTTGGCCGGGCAGTAGAACGAGGCCCGGTTGGTTCCCATTTCGCCGAACAGACGCAGGGGCCAGAGGTAGTAGAACTCGGGCACTTTGATGCAGCCCGGGTACTTCTGGTAGTTCTGCGTGTACATCGCCGTGGCGATGCCCATCTGACGCTGGTTGTTGATGCAACTGATGCCCAGCGCCTTGGCCTTCGCCTTGGCCAGAGCCGGCAAGAGCATGCCCGCCAGAATCGCGATGATGGCGATCACCACGAGCAATTCGATCAGCGTGAACGCGGCGGAAGGGCGACGCACGGACTCGGGGGCGGATGAGGGAATCATGGCAACCGGGGGCTTCATCGGGGGTTCTGAGCGTGAATACAATCAGGTCTTGGAGAAGACCGCCATGTGAATGAAGCACGGCCACCTATTCGGGAACCACCCGCCACGGACCCAGAGTCTTGCCGAAGCCGGTGCGTGCACACCAGCTGCCCAAGGGTTCGGCGCTGCCGTCGTGACAATCCACGAGACTCAAGGCATCGCCTTCCACCCAGAACACGGCCGCCTGTCCCCATCGTCGTCCGAGAGCCACCGCCTCGGCCATGGATCCGGTCGCCACACCCCAACCCGGCTCTTGATGGCGGAAATCCGGCGAGCCTCCGATCAGTCGGAACCGGGGCCAACCCAGCCGATCGAGATCGGCGACCAACCCTTGATCGGCCTCCTGATTCTCGGCCTCGGAGCAGAGACGATCCCCGGGATTGCAGGCCGTCACGATGGCAAAGCGAGGAAACCGATGGAGATCGCGAGGAGCGATGGCGCAGCAAAATCGGGCCGTTCGGTATGCGGGATTCATGAAAGCCCCCCGTCATCGCACAGTACCGACGCGATCGTTCGACACCCGCCGAAACCGTGGCCGCCCCGTTTCCGGATACCGTGTGCAGGATTCACCCGAGCAGAACGAACCCGAAGACCCAAGGATCGCCTCAAGCGGGTTCGAACCGGGAAACACAAGCCGACCTCCTCGTCCGCCCCGAGGGCCGTCATGGGATCGCCCCCCGGAGCCCCGAGGACGGCGGCGGCTGAATCAGGCCGAATTCCGAGGTGTTGCTCGGCAAACCAAACCCGAAGCCTGCGAGTGACCGATTCATGACTCTCGTTGTTGGAGGTCTCGGGCCGCCGGAGTCCGGCTGCTCCCCGCCGATTCACAGAAAGGTCGTCAGGACCAATCCTAAGTGGGATTCTAGTCGGATCTAAGTGGTCTTTGAGCCGAGTCGATCCTTCTGACCTGATACGAGTCAGGATCGGCCGCGTGCGGCACCCGGTCAAATCGAACAATCAACCCCGGGGCTGCGCTGAGCCAGCCATCCTGAAAAAACGCCGCGAGTGAGAACTCTTGGCTCACCGGTCCACCGCATCACCGACTCAATGGGCGTGCCCGCGTCTCTTTGGCACCCGGCACCGACGCCTCAAGGATTGGGCGAGCCGAGATTCAGGAACGCGAAGACCAGCGCTCCGATGATGATCAGGAGCAGAACACCCCCGACCGCGAAGAACACCTTGTTGGCCTTGTTGGACTTCTTCGAAAACGCCGTCGCGCCCGACGCGGCCGTCGCCCCGGAGTCACCCAGCTTCACCGTCTGGCGTGGGGCCTCGGTCTGCTTCTTGCCGGTTTCGAATCGCAGCTGGACCTGTCCCAGCCGAAGAATCTGCCCGGGTCGGAGCGTGGCCTCCTTGTCGGCAGCCAACTGCAACTCGTTGATGAAACTGCCGTTGGTGGATCCGAGATCCTTGACGATCACATCATCGCCCTTGAGCCAGAGCTCGCAGTGATGGCTGCTCACGCTCGCCTCGGGAATGCACAGAGAATTCCCCTCGATCCTTCCGACTGAAGCCTTATCGGCATTCACCTCGAAGCTGAGGCCGGTGAAGCCCTCTGTCAGAACTGTGAGTTTCGCCATAATGCGGTGTCCCAATGTCTAACTATCCCTTCCCGGCGGAGTCAAATGCCGATTCTTGACCCGTCAATAAAAGGCGCGAGGAAGGTCAGACAGTCTTTGTCCATCCCATTCCCCTAAATTGAGCGCATGATTCGATGGAAACGGTGGACCACCCGCAACCCGCATGAGCGCGTGATCGCTCAGTTTGGCACGGGACGACTCATCCGCTGTGATGGGATGCGCTACGAACTTCGGGGTGGCAACGACTGGGATTTGGCTGCGGCCCGCGAGTGGGGGGCTCATTTCCTGCATGAGGCCATCATCGACCGCCCACCCGGCCCCTCGGCGATGGGAGCCCGCCGGTCCTGTCACCGGCCCACCGCGTTCGCGGGTCGCTGACCGATTCTCCTGAATCCCAAGCCGGCAGAGGTCCGCCCCCTGCCGATGCGTCAACCTCTGCGACGACGACGACTTCTTGGAGGGAGTATCCCGATCGAGGATTTGCCGCAGATTTCAGGCTTCGCGGACAAGACTCCTTGAAACCAGTACCCATTCGAAGGGTGGGTACCAACCCGCCCCCCTCGAACATCGACCACCGGGCCACAACGGGTGGCTTGCTGAGTCATCGCCTCTCGGCCCGTCTGGTTCGCTTGGTTTGCTTGGTTTGCTTGGTTTGCTTGGTTCGACTGGTGCCTGCGCCCCCCGATGATCAAACCACGGCGGGATTCGGGGACCGCACATCTGGCCTTTCAGAACCGGTGATTCTGATTCGCCGCGAGACAGGATCATCAACGGTGACCGGGCCGGAACAGAGCCGTCGCCAACGTCGGTGAATTAACCCACCGTACCCCTTTGATCAGGCTCCCATCGGGGTCACCGATCCGTTGAGCCCAAGGTTTGAGCCATCGTGGCAGGTCGCCGTGGTGCGCCAATTTTTTGGGTCACTTCTTCGGGTCACTTCTTGGCAGCCGACTGGTTGGAACCGTTCCGTTGGGAGCACACCTGTTCGGCCCGAGAGCTTCGACCTCCGCCTACCCCACCGTATCGACCCGCAGGTCCCGCAGAGACATCAACCCGGGCAGTGGCACTGCGCGGATCGGCCGGGCCCCGCTCCGTCGATTCGGGCCGAAGCGTTCCCGGTAGCGTTCGAACACCTCGTCCACGAATCCCTTCGATCCCA
>VFQT010000089.1_pt1 | contig 139588 bp, 128 predicted proteins | sample 3512381 | NCBI WGS metagenome assembly VFQT01 (sample SAMN10412376, study PRJNA504923) | tailings metagenome | isolation source: Relicate 2 Philex TSF3 active mining site | place: Philippines: Tuba, Benguet | collected 2017-08-29
GCGCGGAGCGCGAAGGCGCGCACCGCGTCCTCGTCCTCCACCAGCAGGATGCGCTCCTTGCCGGTGTAGTCGCGCTTCGGGGGTTCGGCGGGCTTCTCCTCCGCCACGGGCTCCTCGGCCTTCTGGGGATAGTGGCGCGGCAGGTAGATGCGGAAGGTGGTGCCCTTGCCGACCTCGCTGTCGCAGAAGATGAAGCCGCCCGTCTGCTTGACGATGCCATAGACGGTCGAAAGGCCGAGGCCGGTGCCCTTGCCCACGTCCTTCGTCGAGAAGAACGGCTCCCAGATCTTCTCGCGGATGTGTTCGGGAATGCCGGTGCCGGTGTCCTGCACCTCGCAGGCGACATATTCGCCCGGCGGCATGAGGGCGGGCGCGATACCGCGGGATTCCTCCTCCGGGACGTTATAGGTCCTCACCGTGAGCGTGCCGCCATTCGGCATGGCATCGCGCGCGTTGACGGCGAGGTTGATGATCACCTGCTCGAACTGGTGGATGTCGACCAGCACGAAACCCAAATCCCGGTCATGCGAGATGCGGAGCTCCACCTTCTCGCCCAGCACGCGGCCCAGCAGGTTGCCGAGGTCGGAGAGCGCTTCGTTCAGCACATGCACCTTGGGCTGCAGCGTCTGCTTGCGCGAGAAGGCGAGGAGCTGGCGCACCAGGTTGGCGGCGCGGTTGGCGTTCTGCTTAATGTTCATGACGTCCGCGAAGGCGGGGTCCGTCGGCCGCATCCGGGCGAGCAGGAGGTCGGCGAAGCCGATGATCGGGGTCAGCACGTTGTTGAAGTCATGCGCGATGCCGGAGGCGAGCTGGCCGACGGCCAGCAGCTTCTGGCTCTGGGCGAGTTGCACCTCGAGCGACTTGTTCTCGGTCTTGTCCACCGCGAAGACCACCGCCGTGTCGTCCTCCGCGGCGAGCCGGGTGAAGGTGAAGAGCACGTTGCGGGGGCTCGTGCCCTCCACGTTGGCCTCGATCTGGTGCAGGCTTCCCTCGGCCGAGAGGGCGGCGGCCAGCGTCTTCTGCAGCGCCGCGCGCTCACCCTGCAGGATGGCGGCGGAAAGCTGGGCGCCGCGGCGCACCTTGGGCGAGAGGTCGATGAAGGCGGCGTTGGCCATGCGGATCAGGCCTTCCTTGTCGATCTCCGCGATGCCGATCGGCGCATTGTTGATGAAGCGCGACAGGCGCGGCGCGGAAATCTCCGCCCGCCCACCCGCAACACCCGTCAGATGGCGCGGGATGACCACGGTGCGCGCCGGGGCGGCCTGGCCGCTCGCGTCGAACTCCACGTGGTGGATGAGCTGCACGGGAAGGAGACCGCCCGTCGCCGCCTTGGGAAGGTCGATGCTGAAACTCTCGACCACGGAACCGCCGGACTTGGTCTCGACGCCCGAGATGAGCCGGGCCGCGGTCTCCCCCAGGAGGTCGGAGAGGGTGAGGTTGGCGCTCTGCGCCTCGGTGAGGTCGATCCCCAGCCACTGGGCCAGCGTGGCGTTGATGTAATCCACCCGGCCGTCCGCCATGGTGGAGAAGAAGCCCGCCGGCGCATTGTCGAGATAGGTGATGATGAACTGCAGCCGCGAGAAGGCCTGTTCCTGGCGCGCCCGGTCCTCGCTGATGTCCTCGAGCCGCCACAGGCGGAAGGCGTTGCGGCCATTCTCCTGGGCACGCGCCGAAAGCCGGATCCACACCGGCCTGTCCGCCTCCGCGCAGGGGGCGGGCGAACCCGCCGCCACGCGTAGCTCGCGCGTTTCGTTCCGCCCCTCACGGAGCGCCTGGGCGAGCTGATAGACGGCGGCCGAGAATTCCGGATAGGGGGTGAGCAGCACGTCCATGCCGACGAGGCGGCGCGTGCCTGCCCGGGCGACGAGATGGTGATAGGCGGCATTGGCAAAGACGGCGCGGCCGCTCTGGTCGGTCACCACCAGCGGATGACCGATGGCATCCGTCACGGCGTTGAGGAAATCATGCTCGCCCTTCCCCCGGCCCAGCCGCAGCACGCCGGCGAGGAAGCCAAGGAGAGCGAGAAGCCCGACGGCCGCAAGGGCCGCCCCGCCCCGCACCACCCAGGCAGGATCGACGGCGACGCCCTGCTTCACGCCATAGGCCACGGCGGCGGCGGCCAGCAGGGAAAGACCCAGCACCAGGGCAATGCGGACACGCCCGGTGCCGGCCACCGCCGGCACCGTCACATCGCCCCTGCCCGGCGCGTCTTTCTCGGTCATCTGTGCCACCCCGAATCATCGGCAGTATAAGGCAATCGCCAAGGCCACCCGCATGTTCTCTCCCCCGGAGGGAAATTTCGCGGCGTCACCTTGGTGGAGTCAGTTTTCCCTGAATTGCAACGTCCGCCCGAAAAGAACGCGCATCGCCGGCCCGCCTTGGGCTATGCTCCGCAATGACGGTAGCGCAACGGGCGGCACGCCCGATTGGAGGGGAACAGGCAATGGAATTCCTGAGCCAGAACATGCAGGTGATCGTGGCCGCCCTGGCGGCGCTGGTGGTGCTCCTGGTGGTGATGCTGGCCTGGCGCACGCTGAGCCCGCGGATGTCGGGGCGCAGGGGCCAGCGTCTGGGGATCAGCGAGTATCACGAGATCGACAAGTCGCGCCGGCTGGTGCTGGTGCGCCGGGACAATGTCGAGCACCTGATCATGATCGGCGGCCCGCAGGACCTGGTGATCGAGCCCGGCATCACGCCAGCCGCCATCGCGGCGGCCTACACACCCTCGCCGGTCACGCCGGAGGCTCCGGCCTTCCGCCCCGCGCCGCGCGCACCCGTCTTCACCGAACGCCGGCCGCCTCCGCCGTCCCGTCCGGCGGAGGCGGCCGCCCGCCCCGCCGAACCCACTTTTCAGCCGGTGCGCCGGGAAGAGCCTGAACTCTGAACGAAAAAGCCCGGCCACCGGCCGGGCTCACCACCATCGTGCTCTTGTCCGCGCCCTTACTGGGAAGACTGGGGCATGTTGCGCTCGGCCATGAAGCGGTCGAACTCTTCCTGGTCCTTGGCGCGGCGCACCTTTTCCACGAAGTCGCGGAACGCCTTCTGCTCTTCCTCGAGCTTGCGGCGCTCCTCGTCGAGGCGCCGCAGCTGCTCGCGCTTGTAGGCGTCGAAGGCCGCGTTGCCGGAGCCGGTGCCCGTGAAACCGCAGGACGACGCCGAGGACTTCCAGGTAGAGAAATCAGGCGCCTTGAAACCGGTCCAGGGCGCTCCCTTTTCATAGGAGCCCTTCCACATCTCGCCATTCTTCCACTTGAGGAAGAGGGCGAGAAGCCCCAGCGGCCAGAACACGACGAACGCCGCCACCACCGCGCCGATTTCCCACGCGGACCAGCGCGTGAAGCCGCCGGGGCGCTCCGCGGGCGGGGTGCGGGTTTCAAAACCAGCCTGAGCCGTACTTGTCATTTCGTACCATTCCTCTCTCAAGAGTTGACGGCAATTGAGGTAGGTAGGCCGGGGGTCCGCTTCAATGAAAATCGCAGGGGCGCCAGCGAATTCGGCGGGGTTGCGAATTCGCGGCGGAATGCTAACCCTCATCCCGGAATTGCCGAGGAGTTGCGAATGACCAGTCACCACAAGATCGCCATGCTCACCGCGGGCGGCCTGGCCCCGTGCCTTTCGTCCGCCGTGGGGGGCCTCATCGAACGCTATTCGGAACTCGCGCCCGAGGCGCCCATCATCGGCTATCTCGCCGGCTACAAGGGCCTGCTGCAGGGCAATTCGATCCCCGTGACGCCGGAGGTGCGCCGCCGCGCCCATGTGCTGCACGCCCATGGCGGAACACCGCTCGGCAACAGCCGGGTGAAGCTCACCAACGTCGCCGACTGCGTCAAGCGCGGCCTGGTCAAGGAGGGCGAGGAGCCGCTGAAGGTGGCGGCGAGCCAGCTGGTCAGGGACGGCATCACCATTCTCCACACCATCGGCGGGGATGACACCAACACCACCGCCGCCGACCTCGCTGCTTACTTGAGCGCCAATGGCTACAAACTCACCGTGGTCGGCCTGCCCAAGACCATCGACAATGACGTGGTGCCGATCCGCCAGACGCTGGGCGCCTGGACGGCCGCCGAACAGGGCGCGCTGTTCTTCGAGAATGTGGTGAACGAGCAGTCCACCTCCTCACGCCAGCTGGTGATCCATGAGGTGATGGGCCGCCACTGCGGCTGGCTCACCGCCGCCACGGCCCGCGCCTGGCGCGAGCGGCTGGACAGGCTGGAATTCCTGCCCGAATTCAACCTCGACCGCCGCCACAAGGACATCGACGCGGTCTACATCCCCGAAATGCCAATCGACATCGAGGCGGAGGCCGAGCGCCTGCGGAAGGTGATGGACGAAATGGACTCCGTCTCGATCTTCGTCAGCGAGGGCGCCTGCGTGAACGAGATCGTGGCGGAACTCGAGGCCAAGGGCGAGAAGGTGGACCGCGACGCCTTCGGCCACGTGAAGCTCGACCAGGTGAAGGTGGGCGACTGGTTCGGCAAGCAGTTCGCCAAGAAGATCGGCGCGGACAAGACGCTGGTGCAGAAGTCCGGCTATTTCGGCCGCTCGGCGGCGGCCAACCAGGCGGATCTCGACTTGATCCGCGCCATGGTCCACGTGGCGGTGGACTCCGCACTCGAAGGCATCTCCGGCGTCGTCGGGCATGACGAGGAGAGCGGTGACGAGCTGCGCGCCATCGAGTTCCCGCGCATCAAGGGCGGAAAGCACTTCGACCCGAAAACGCCGTGGTTCGTGGACATGCTCAAGGACATCGGCCAGACTGCCTGAGACACATGATGCGCCCCCTCATCGCCGCCACCCTCCTCCTCATCTCCGCACCCGCCCTCGCGGACGAGGCGCTGGAACAGGGCAAGGCTGATTTCATGCAGCTCTGTGCGCCCTGCCATGGCGCGAGCGGCAAGGGGGACGGGCCGCAGGCCCCGCACCTGAAGAAGAAGGCTGCGGACCTGACCCTCATCACCGCCAGATATGGCCGCTTCCCCGAGGACCGCGTATTCGAGACGATCGCCGGAATCGACATGCCGGAGGGCCACGGCACGCGCGACATGCCCTCCTGGGGTGACGTCTTCGTGAGCGAGGGCGTGGGCAACAGCACGAAGCTCGAGGACGCGATGCGGGCCTCGGACGACGCCTCGCGCCGCATCGCGGGCCTCATGCGCTACATCGAGTCGATCCAGCAAGGCCCGTGACGCGGTTACGGAGCGGGCCTTGGCTCCCGCCCCATCGGAGTGTTATATCCAGCTGGATATAACGAAAGAACACACAGACGATGCACACCCGCCGCCATGCGCTTGCCGCCGCAGCTGCACTTCTTTTCGCAGCCGTCCCCGCGCGCGCAGCGGACAGGCTGACGGTGTTTGCCGCGGCGAGCCTCAAGAACGCGCTCGACGCGGTGGCGGCGGCGTGGTCGGCCAGGGCGCAGAAAAAAGCGGCGATCTCCTATGCGGCGAGTTCGGCCCTGGCGAAGCAGATCGAGCAAGGCGCCCCTGCGGATGTGTTCTTCTCCGCCGATCTCGCCTGGATGGACCATCTCGGCCAGCAGGGCCTCATCGACGGGGCGAGCGTCAGCAGGCTTCTGGGAAACGAGATCGTGCTGATCGCGCCGAAGGAGTCCACCGTAACCGCGACGCTCGAGCCCGGTGTTCCTCTGGCGGACCTTCTGGGCGGCGGCCGCCTCGCCATGGCGGATGTGAGGGCCGTGCCCGCGGGAAAATACGGCAAGGCGGCGCTGGAAACGCTGGGCGCGTGGGCCTCGGTCGAGGGTCAGGTCGCGCAGGCGGAGAATGTCCGCGCCGCGCTGAAGCTCGTCGCCGCGGGCGAAGCGCCGCTCGGCATCGTCTATCGCACCGATGCTCTCGCGGAACCGGCGGTGAGGATCGTCGCGAGCTTCCCCGCCTCCTCGCATCCGCCCATCGTCTATCCCGTTGCGCGCGTGGCATCTTCCTCACATGCGGACGCGGCAGACTTCCTCTCCTTCCTCGAAACGCCCGACGCCGCGGCGATCTTCACGGCTCAGGGCTTCAGGCTGCTTGAGCCGCAATGACGGACTGGCTCACCCTCAGCCCCGATGAATGGACCGCCGTCCGCCTGAGCCTCAAGGTGGCCACCGTCGCCATGCTGGCAAGCCTGCCGGTGGCGCTCGCCGTCGCGTGGCTGCTGGCGCGGCGGGAGTTCTGGGGCAAGTCGCTGCTCAACGGCCTCGTGCACCTGCCCCTCGTGCTGCCGCCGGTGGTGACGGGCTATCTGCTGCTGCTCAGCTTCGGCACGCGTGGGCCGATCGGCGCGTTCCTCGCCGAATTCGGCATCGTGTTCTCCTTCCGCTGGACGGGCGCGGCGCTGGCCTGCGCGGTGATGGGCTTCCCGCTCATGGTCCGCGCCATGCGGCTGTCGATCGAGGCGGTTGACCGCAAGCTCGAAGCCGCCGCCTCGACGCTGGGGGCCAGCGCGGCCTGGGTGTTCCTCACGGTGACGCTGCCGCTCACCCTTCCCGGCATCATCGCGGGCATGATCCTGTGCTTCGCGAAGGCGATGGGCGAATTCGGCGCCACCATCACCTTCGTCTCCAACATCCCGGGGGAGACGCAAACCCTGCCCTCCGCCATCTACACCTTCACGCAGGTGCCGGGCGGCGACCCGGAGGCGCTGCGGCTCACCGCCATTTCGGTGGCGATCTCGCTCGCCGCCCTCATGGCCTCCGAACTCCTGGCCCGCCGCGCCGGGCAGAAGATCGCCGCATGAGCCTGCTGGTCGAGGTGCGCCACGCGCAAGGGGATTTCAAGCTCGACGCCGGTTTCGAGAGCCGGGGTCGCCTGACGGCCATCTTCGGCGCGTCGGGCTCCGGCAAGACGAGCCTCGTCAACGTCATCGCGGGGTTGGTCAAGCCAGAGCACGCGCGGGTGGCGGTGGACGGCACGGTGCTGGTGGACACGGCGAAGGGCATCTCCGTTCCGCCGCACCGGCGGCGCATCGGCTATGTGTTCCAGGACGCGCGGCTGTTTCCGCACCTCACCGTGGCGGGAAACCTCTCCTATGGCGAATGGTTCACGCCGAAGGCCGAACGCTATGCCGCGCGCGGGCAGATCCTCGAACTCCTCGGCATCGGCCACCTGCTGGAGCGCAAGCCCCGCCACCTCTCAGGCGGCGAGAAGCAGCGCGTGGCGATCGGGCGCGCGCTGCTCGCCTCTCCCCGCCTCCTGCTGATGGACGAGCCCCTCGCCTCGCTCGACCAGCAGCGCAAGGACGAGATCATGCCCTTCCTCGAAAGGCTCCGGGACGAGATCAGGATTCCCATCGTCTACGTCAGCCATTCGGTGGCGGAGGTGACGCGGCTGGCGAGCGACATCGCCGTGCTGGGCGGCGGCCGCCTGCTCGCCTTCGGCCCGGCAGCGGAGATCGCGCAGCGGCTCGACCTCATTCCCGCGGAGGAGCGTGACGAAGGCGGCGCCATCATCGACATGGCGGTGGCGGCGCATGACGAGACGTTCGGCATGACGCGCCTCACCGCGGCGGCGGGAGATGTCTTCGTGCCCGGTTACCTCGGGCCTGCCGGCACGCCGGCCCGCGTCAGGATCAGGGCGCGCGACGTGATGCTGGCCACGGAAGAGCCGCGCAACATCAGTGCACTGAACATCCTGCGCGGCACGGTGACGGCCTTGGCCGAAGCGGGCCCCGCCGCCGTCAACGTCACGCTGGACTGCAAGGGGGCAGCACTGGTGGCGCGCATCACCCGGCAGTCCGCGGCGGTGCTGCGGCTGGCGCCCGGCGTCACGGCCTATGCGGTGGTGAAGGCGGTTTCGGTGAGCGGCCCGGCACCCGAGGCGCACTGACCGGATTGTACGGGCGTCGTATCCCGCCGGTCAGCCCGAAATCTCTTTCGTAAGCGCCGCGAGATGGGCTTCCGTTGCCGCCGTGGCGGCGCGCTCCATGGCGCGGTAGCGGGAGATGAGGCTGAGGCCCAGCGGGGTGAGCGTGGCGCCGCCACCCTTCTTGCCGCCGCTGCGCGATTCCACCACGGGCTTGCCGAAGATGCTGTTCATCTCCTCGACCAGTTCCCAGGCGCGGCGGTAGGACATGTCCATGGCGCGCCCGCCCGCCGAGATCGAGCCCAGCGCCGCGATCTGCTCCAGAAGGGCGATCTTGCCGGGGCCAACCCGGAGACCGGGCCCGAAATCGATGCGGATGCTGAGATCAGCCATTGGGATTCGTCTTTCCTTCTCGCCGCATGATCGAACAAACTGGGAGACGAATCCAGAAGCTGCAAGGCATGCCCATGACCGCACCCATCCTCACCGTCACGCTGAACCCGACCATCGACGTTTTCGGCGCCGCGAAATCGGTTCAGCCGACGCACAAGGTGCGGCTGACGGACACGAGCTATGAGCCGGGCGGCGGCGGCGTCAACGTGGCGCGGGTGATCTCGAGCCTCGGCGGCGCGGTCGAGGCGCTGTCGCTGGCCGGCGGCGAGATGGGCGCCTTCCTCGGGCGCCTGCTGCGCGAGGAAGGCATCGCGCATGTGCCGGTGGAGATCGCCGGGCAGACACGCGTGGCGCTGATGGTGCGGGACGCCACGACCGGCCTCGAATACCGCTTCCTGCCCGAGGGCCCCGAGATTGCCGAGGCGGACATCCAGCGCTGCGTGGCGGCCGTGGCCGCACGGCGGGAAGGCTTCGTTGTGGCAAGCGGCAGCCTGCCCAGGGGCGCACCGGCGGACAGTTTCGCCAGGCTCTCGCAGGCGGCGGCGGCGCATGCCCTGCCCTTCGTGCTCGACACATCCGGGGCGGGGCTGAAGGCCGCGCTCGAAAGAGGCGGCATCTTCCTGCTGAAGCCCAGCCGCAGCGAGATCGAGGCGCTGGCCGGACGGCCTTTGGATGACCGGGCGCTCGAAGCGGAGGCCATGGCGCTGGTGAAGGCCCGCAAGGTGCGGATGGTGGCGGTGACGCTGGGCGGCGACGGCGCCCTTCTCGCCAGCGAGTCCGGCGTCATCCGCCTGCCCGTCATCCCGGTTCCCGTCCTCTCCGCCGTCGGCGCCGGAGACAGTTTCCTGGGCGCCATGGTCTGGGCGCTGACGCAAGGCTGGCCCGTCGAGAAGGCCTTCCGCCTCGCCATGGCGGCGGGTGCCGCCGCCACCAGCAATCCCGGCACCACCCTCTGCCAGAAAGAGAACGTGTTCGGGCTCTTCCGGCAGGCAGGCGGCGAGGAGGATGGCGGCTAAAGCCCGCTGCCCACGAAATTCAGGCCTTCGGGCCCCAGCGGCACGATGCCCGATGGGTTCAGCGACTTGATCGAGTAATAGCCGCGCTTGATGTGGGCAATGTTCACCGTGTCGCGGAAGGCGGGGTTTTCCAGCAGCCGGGACTGGTAGGCGCTGAGGTTCGGATAATCCGCGATGCGGCGGAGGTTGGTCTTGAACAGGCCGTGATAGGCCGCGTCGAAGCGGATGAGGGTGACGAAGAGGCGGATGTCCGCCTCGGTCAGCACCTCGCCGAAGAGGTAGGGGCCGGAGGCCAGGCGCTCCTCCAGTTCGTCCAGCATGCGGAAGACGCCGTGGAAGGCCTCCTCATAGGCCTCCTGCGTGGTAGCGAAGCCGCAGCGGTAGACGCCGTTGTTGAGCTTCTCGTAGATCACCGCGTTGAGCGCGTCGATCGCACCGCGCAGGCGCTCCGGATAAAGGTCGATGGGGTTGCGCGCGATGCTGCCGAAGCCCGCGTTGAGCATCCGCAGGATGTCGGCGGATTCATTGCTGACGATCGTTCCGCGCTGCTTGTCCCACAGCACGGGCACGGTGGCGCGGCCGGTGAAGCGAGCATAGGCGGCGGTGTAGAGCTCATGCATGTGGCGGGCGCCGTTCACCGGGTCCGCGCCATCGGCGAAGCGCCAGCCCTCGGCCGAGAGTTCGGGCTCGACGATGGAGACGGAGATGGCGTGCTCCAGCCCCTTCAGCCTGCGCGCAACGAGCGTGCGCGAGGCCCAGGGGCAGATGAGCGCCACATAGAGATGATAGCGCCCGGCCTCGGCCTTGAATCCGCCCTCGCCCGTGGGGCCGGCGCTGCCGTCCGGCGTCACGAAACTGCGGAAGCTCGACACCTGGCGCACGAAGCCGCCCTTCTTGTCCTTGGCCTGGACGGGGTGCCAGTCACCTGACCATTTGCCATCGACGAGCATGTTTCGGTTCCTTTCCGAAAAGAGAAAGAGCCGGCGGGCCATGACACCCGCCGGCTCGGGTTGGACGTCCGCGATCAGCCGCGGAGCTTCAGCGCATAGGCGCCGTTGCCGAGCAGCGCCTGGACGGCGAGGGCCACGGCCCAGAATGCGGGAAACTCCCAGCCGCCGCCTTGGTTCGAGAAGAAGAAGCCGGCACCCCAATGGGCAAAGATGGCGCCGAGCAGGATCGGGATGAGCGCGAGCGAGACCGCGCGGGTCCAGAGGCCGAGGATGAGCGCGATGCCGCCGGCGAGTTCGGCGAAGATCACGAGATAGGCGAGCGGGCCGGGAAGGCCGAGGCTCTGGAAGAACTGGGCGGTGCCCGCCGGGGTGAACACGGCGATCTTGAGCCAGACATGGGCCAGGAAGGCGATCCCCATGGTGACGCGGAGGATCAGGGCGGCGAGTTCGGCCTTGCTGGCTTCGCTGGCATGGGAGGCGGACTGGGCTGCGGCGTATGACATCGGGAGTTTCCTTTCGCTTCGTTCCGGCGGGTGCCGGTGTGTGCTCAGGGAGGTAACCCACGGCTGCGCAAATGATAATCCATGCCCAGGGAAGGTCATTCCTTCCCATCAGGAAGCAATCCGGCTACCAGCCCCGGTCCCAGTCCGGCCCGCCCCGGAACCGCTCGGCGAGGAAGTCGACAAGTGCCCGCACCTTGAGCGCGAGGTGACGGCCGGGCGGATAGACGGCCTGCACGGGAATGGGCGGCACTTCGAAGCCGGTGAGCAAGGGCACAAGCCGCCCCGCCCTGATATGGGCGCCCGCAACGAAGCTCGGCACCTGGGTGATGCCAAGGCCAGCCTCCGCCGCGCTGACGCAGGCATCGGCACTGGAAAGATAGAGCCTGCTCGCGACGGTGACCGGCAGCGGATCGCCGTTCTCCCGGAACTGCCAGACGTTGCGGGTGCGGAAATTGGTGTCGACGATGCAGTCATGCCCGGCGAGGTCCTCAGGCCGCGATGGCGTCCCGCGCGCCGCCAGATAGGACGGCGATGCCGCGGCCACGATCCGCGACTCGCAGAGCTTGCGGATGACGAGGCTCGCATCGTTCTGGAGGCCGATGCGCACCGCCGCGTCGAAGCCCTCGTCCACGAGGTTCACCACGCGGTCCGAGAAACTCACATCGAGGCTGATCTCGGGATAGCGTGTGGCGAAATCGATGAGCGCGGATCCAAGCTGCGCATTGCCGAAGGAGAGCGGCGCAGTGAGCCTGAGCCTGCCGCTGATCTTTCCGGAGCGGTTCCGCACCGCGAGGTCCAGCGCGTCCAGTTCCTCGATCACCAGGCGGATGCGTTCGTAATAGGCCTGGCCCAGTTCCGTGGGCGACAGGGCACGCGTGGTGCGGTTGAGAAGCCTGGCGCCCAGGTCACGCTCGAGGCGCGAGACGAGCTTCGAGGCCTGCCCGGAACTGGTGCCCAGGCGCTCCGCAGCCCTGGCGAAGCTGCCCTGTTCCATCACCGCCACGAACATGCGCTCGCATTCGAGTCTCTGCATCTTCCCCGCATCCTCCGGCAACGGTGGCGAGCATTGCCGCGAAAGTCGGACATGCGCAACAGGCGCGAAACGCGCGGACCGAATAAGCAGAAACAGGGGAACGATGAGATTAATGAGGCGTTGACGCGGGCATGCTGCGCACGCCGCGCAGCGAAGGAGGACTCACCATGACGAAACTCTTCTACGCCGCGTCCGCCGCGGCCATCCTGACCGTTGCGGGTCATCTGCCCGCAATGGCTCAGTCTTCGACGACGGGCACGATGTCTCCCACGATCACCTGCCGCGACATCTCCACCATGGACCGTGACATGGCCCGCAGCGTGGTCTTCTATGTGAGCGGCTTCCAGGCCGCGTCCGGCCAGATGCAGAACCAGGCCTCGGCCTCGGGCACCAGCGGCACGTCCGGTTCGTCCAGCACGACGGAGTCGACTGCGGCCGATGCCGGCAGCAGCACTTCGGGCAGCTCCGGCAGTGATGTGACGGGCTCCACCTCGTCCGCCGGCGGCACGACGGATGCGGGCGGCACCGCCTCTTCCGGCACGACCGACACGGCAAGCGGCACATCCGGCAGTTCGAGCACGGCGTCGGGCGCCAGCGGCGGCGCGTCGAGCGCGGTCGTTGCCCAGCTTCCGGGCTTCAGCACTGTCGACATCGACAAGATCATGTCGGATTGCGCAAGCTCGCCCGACCGCCAGCTCTCCGAAATGATCGGCCAGGGCGGCGCGGCCACCGGCACGACGACCCCGTAGCGGAACCTTCCTGCAGCTACTTGGAAGACAGAGCTTCAGGCCCGGACGCGAAGTTCGTGGCCTGAAGCCTCCCATGCCCGAGCGAGACCCAGGTGTTCGGGTCCGCGGCGGACTGGCGCTTCACGAATTCATAGCCGGTGGCGTGCCAGTGCAGCACCTCGTCGCGCCGGTTGTCGAGCACGAGATCGCCGTCCGTGGTCGGAATCGTCAGCACGGCATGGCCCTCGCCATTCTCGTCGTGGACGACGGTGATCAGCAGGAAGGCGGGGTCAATTCCCTGCGCGGCAAGGGTCTTGCGCTTGAGCAGGACATAGTCCTCGCAATCTCCCGCCGCTCCGGGCAGCGTCCAGTACTCGACACGTCCGTAGAGTTCCTCGTCGGTCGTGGAGACGATGCTGTGGTTGATGGTGCGGTTCACCCTTTGCAGCTGCTCGAGGCGCTCGCTGGAGAGGACGAGACGTTCACGCGTGCCGGCGACAGGCTGGCAAATGGAGGGCTCGCGAAGGCACAGGCTGGCAAGCCCGCTCGGCATCCTGGCCCGCTCGAACTCGGCGAGCGCGACGGACGCGGAGGCCGCCCCGGGGCCGCCCCTGTTGGCTGACAATTCCCCTGCCGCTGCCTGGACAGCGCACACCAGACCCGACGCCAGCAGCACCGCGCGTGCTGCGTGTAGCCTCCGCATCGAAACCCCCACAGATACCCGAGGGGATGTAAATAGCGTGTAGAGGGGTGGTTTGTCAAAACACATCGCTCAGCCGGAATGTGTTCCGGCCGAGTTCGCTTGTGTCTACAAGTGCGCTAACTTAGTTGGGGCGCGGCATCAGCCCGCCAGGGCGAGGTTTCCTCCTCCATGGTCTTCGGCCTTGCGGTCGGGCGTGGCCTCGGTCCAGTGCCAGTGCACCGGCCCCTCCTGCTGGAGAGCCCAGCGCAGCCAGCAATCGAAGGCGTGGCGCAGCTGCAGCTTGGCCTCGGCCAGGGTCGCCGCGTCGCCGCACATTTGCACTTCGGCCGGCAGGCCATGGCAGTGCGGCCCGGTCAGCGACCAGAGCCACGGCGCCTTTCCCGCAACATCCGGCGCGTGGCTGACACGCCCGATGCGCAAGCCGCCGAGCACCACCGCCGACTGGCCGCGCGACACGGGGCAGAGAGAGATTTCCTGGGCAACGAAACGCCGGGGATTGACCGTTGTCTGCAACTCTTTCTCTCCTTCTGATGGGATGTCCGCCTGTCCGGATGGCGATGCATAACGGGCCTGCCGCCAGATTGTTCCTGCGCATGACCATCACGCGGGGAACTCCCGCCATGGATCACTTGTTAACGGTCCGCCTTTCTGCCGGACCGGACGACGCAAGGAGCCAGATATTGTTTGATGCAAGGGAACGACGACCCGAAATATGGGGCGGTGTCGAGTGTTCGATCGTGCGCATCGGAGACGAGTACCGCAACCAGTTCGAGGAAACGGGGCATCAGCAATCGCTGCAGGACCTCGACGCCATCGCGGCTCTCGGCATCAGGACGCTGCGCTATCCTGTGCTGTGGGAAGCCGTTTCGCCCGAAACGCCGGAGCGCTGCGACTGGGCCTTCCCGGACGAGCGCCTCACGAAGCTGCGCCAGCTCGGCATCCGGCCCATCATAGGCCTTCTCCACCACGGCAGCGGGCCGCGCTACACCAGCATGATGGACCCGGCCTTTCCGGAACTCCTCGGGCGGCATGCGGAAAACGTCGCGCGGCGCTATCCCTGGCTCGAACTGTTCACGCCGGTGAATGAACCGCTCACCACCGCGCGCTTCAGCGGCCTTTACGGCCACTGGTATCCGCACCGCACGGACGTCGCCTCCTTCCTGCGCTGCCTCATCAACGAGTGCCTCGGCACGCTGCATGCGATGCGCGCCATCCGCCGGAATATTCCATCGGCCCGCCTCGTGCAGACGGAAGACCTCGGCAAGGTGTTCAGCACGCCGCGCCTCGCCTACCAGGCCGAATACGAAAACCAGCGCCGCTGGCTCAGCCTCGACCTGCTGTGCGGTCGCGTGGACCGGTCGCACCCTTGGTACGCGACCTTCATCCGTCACGGGATCGCCGAAGCGGAACTCGCCCTGCTCCAGACCGGAGAGGCCCGGCCCGACATGATCGGCATCAATTATTACGCGACCAGCGAGCGCTACCTCGACGAGGCGCTGCATCTCTATCCGGGATGGTTGCACGGGAAGAACACGCGCGAACGCTATGCCGACGTGGAAGCGGTGCGCGTCAGCCTTCCTGACGGCGAGCTTGGTGCGAAGCCCCGCCTGCGTGAGGCGTGGGAGCGCTACGGCCTGCCGATCGCCGTCACCGAGGTGCATCATGGTTCGACGCGCGAGGAGCAGCTGCGCTGGCTCGTCGACGTGTGGCAGGGCGCCTCGGAACTGCTGCACGAAGGCTGCGACATCCGCGCGATCACCGTGTGGTCGATGTTCGGCGCCATGGACTGGAACACGCTGCTCACCCAGCGCCGCGGCTTCTATGAACCAGGCGCCTTCGACGCCCGCGGACCGAGGCCGCGCCTGACGGCGGTCGGCAAGGCCGTCCAGCGGCTCGCCACCGGGGGTGAACTCTCGCACCCGGTGCTTGACAGGCCGGGCTGGTGGCGCCGTGACGGCCGCCACTATCATCCGCCGTCCTCTCCGGCTCCCGCCCTGCTCAAGCGGCCGCGCGCCATCCTGGTCGCGGGCGCCAGCGGCAGGCTCGGCCGCGAGATCATGCGCCACTGCGAAATGCGCGGGCTCGATGCCGTCTGCCCGTCCCGGCAGGAGATGGACATCACCAGCCTGCCACAGCTCGAGACGGCCCTCGCCGCTCACCGGCCCTGGGCGGTGATCAACGCCGCGGGCAGCGTGCAGGACGGACCGGCGATGCGGCAGCGCGTCTTCGGGGTGAACAGCGTGGGCGCGGAGAACCTGGCGAAGCTCGCCAGCCACCGCGGCATTCCCTTCCTGACCTTCTCCACCGACCGGGTGTTCGACGGTTCGCTGGACCGGCCCTATGTGGAGAGAGACGAGACCTGCCCGCCGTGCTTCCTCGGCGGCAGCAAGGCGGAAGCCGAACGCCGGGTGCTGCGGGCCCATTCAGGAGCCCTCGTCGTGCGCACCAGCCGCCTGTTCTCGCCCGAGGACGGGCCGGACAAGCTGATGGCCCTGCGCGGCGCGGAATTCGCCGGCATGCCCTTCCTGGCCGCGACATATGCCCCCGACCTCGTGCGCGCCGCCCTCGACCTGCTGATCGACGGCGAGACGGGCATGTGGCACCTCTCCAACCAGGGCGCCGTGCCGCTCGAGGAATATGCGAGCCTCTTCGGCATCGGGAACACGGCCCGGGCCAGGCGCGCGAAGCTGGTCGTCCTCGGCAGCGAGCGCGGCAGCGTCATGCCGAGCCTGCGCGAAGCGCTGGCGCGCCACAAGGAGCTGCTAGCGGCGCGTGCGCCCAGCGCCAGCTTTTCCGTGGCGGCGGAGTAGAGGTATCGCCCAGTCCCATGCGTGAGGGGTCTTTACAGCCGCGCGCCCCGGCGCGCATTGTACTGCCCGTGGCGGTCCAATGCCGCCACAATCCGGACGTAACCGGCTTCCCTCACACTGATTGGAGAGTCGACATGAAGAAAGCGCTGACACTGTTCCTGGCTTGCGCCGCGCTGCCCGTGATGATGGCGGACGCAGGAAATGCCGCGACCAAGAGCGAAAAGCGCTACTGCCAGCGCCAGGCCGAGAAATATGCCGACCGGCGCTCCGCCGGCAACACCGTGGGCGGGGCCATCGGCGGCGCCGTCGTGGGCGGCATCCTGGGCGGCGTGATCGGCGGCAAGAACGACATCGGCACGGGCGCGGCGATCGGTGCGGGCGTGGGCGGTGTCAGCGGCGCGGTGCGCAGCTCGCAGCGCTGGCAGAACTATTACTGGAATGAATACGACCGCTGCATCCGCAACCTGGACTGAGGGCGGCCTGGCGCCCCCACGCCACTGGCGGCGCCCTGCTCATCCTCCACACGGCCTCGGACACACCTGAGCCGGAGAGCGGCGTGTAAGCCGAGGTCAGGCACTTGGCAATGGTGATGCATTCCATGCAGCCAACGGACGATGCCGAAACGCCGCCACCCGAAGCAGGTCAATCAGCAATCTATTTTACTTGAGGAAAACCGAAACCATCCGGGAGGATGGTGGGCGATGAAGGACTCGAACCTTCGACCCGCTGATTAAGAGTCAGCTGCTCTACCACCTGAGCTAATCGCCCGTCCTTGAAGGACGTTCGGCCCCGGAACGTCCGGGGCCGATGGCGCGGTTACTACATCGGCTTCAGGCACTTGTCCATAGTCTTTTATCGTCGATTTTCACGGCTGGCCGAAACCTCCCGCACAGGGTCCGCCGCCACAACCGCTTGCTCCTGCCTGAGGGAGATTCGCCCGTGAAATCAGAAGGAGAATGTGAAGCCGGCGCTGGCCGTGGCGGTGGTCGTCTCATCGGTCTCGAGGCCGAATTCGCCGCCCGCGAAGAGGCGCATGCCGCCGTCCGTCACATAGGCGATGTCAAGACCCACGAAGCCGCGCAGCGTGTCATCGCCGTCGCCGGCGGCGAAGCCCAGCGACTCACCAAGCAGCTCCGCCTCCACGTCGTCACTGCTGGCGAAGCCCGCATCCGCGCCCAGCCGCGCGGCAACGTCCAGCGTGCCGCTTTCCAGCGGCACCGGCGCTTCCAGCGCCAGCTGGACCCGAAGGTCGAAGAGCTGCACCGTGCGCTCCTCGACGGAGAGATTGGCGGCGGAGCCCTTCTCCTCATAGTCGGGCTGGAACATCGCGGCATAGCGCCCGCGCAGGCTGGGCGTCAGCGCCGCGCCGCCAAGGCCGATCTCCGTGCCCAGCGTGGCGGAGGGCGAGACGAACATGCCGTCATAATCCGCCTTTGCCTGTTCAACGCCGCCCGCGACCGTGTTGTTCATCACGGTGCGTTCCCCCTCCTGATGCGACACGCCCCCGGTGAGCGCCAGATCGAGGAAGTACGCCCCCTCGCGCAGGCCCGCATAGACGCCGCCGAAATAGGCCTCGCTGTCGATCTCCCCGGTGTTCGCCTGGGGGTCGAAACGCCCCGCTGCCCAGCCGGCAAAACCGCCCAGGCGCAGCCCGTCCGAAACGCGGCCGTCCACGCCCCCCATCACGCCCGTGATCCGGCTGTCGAACTCACCGGACAGGTCGTCGTCCCGCTGGTGGCGCCAGGTGCCGAGGCCCGAGAGCCACGGTGAGACGGCCGAAGGCTCCCCCGCCGGCACATGAGCCGTGGGCACGATGCCCTGCCCGCTCGGCGCCACGGCAGCGGAGCCGCCCGCCCGGCGCGTGGCCGCGAGGCGGTTGCCGATGCCGTCGGCGATCACCCGGGTGAGATCGCCCAGCATCTCGTTCTGGGCTTCGAAGCCCAGGGGATCGACCGCCGCGAGCACGCCGCCCGCCACCACGTAAGGCGCATCCGGCGCTTCGATCAGCGGATCGCCCTCATAGGACAAGGCGGTGTTCAGCCCCCGTCTCAAACCCAGGCTGTTCCCCGTGCCGAAGTCGATCATTCCCTGGATGTTGCTGCCGGGCCTGAGAACCAGCGTATTGGAACTCCCGCCGAGAACCACCGCGTAAGGGGCGCCAGCGATGGTGCCAGCGTTGATGACGGTGTTGCCGCTGCCGCCCTCGATCACGATGCCGCCGGAACCAGACACGTTCTGACGTGTCACGCCGCTCCCCGTGCCCCCGGTTACCATGCCCGTGTTGGTGATGGTGGTGCCGGTCTCGTCGATAAGGTGGATGCCGACGAGGCCTCCCGCCACGGTGCCGCTGTTCGTGATGGCGTTGTTCGTCCCGCCATAGGCGCTGAAAATCCCGCCGGTGCCGCCCGTGACGGTGCCGCTGTTCACGAAGCTGTTGCCGGTCCCGACGTCGTTGAAAATTCCATACGCGCCGCCTTCCACCATGCCGGAGTTGGTCAGGATGAGGCCGGTCTCTTCATAAAGGTTGATGCCGTCGAAGTCCCCCGCCACACGGCCGGAGTTCACGATGGCATTGCCGGTGCCCAAGGTTCCGGAGATGCCAATCCAGCGACTCAGCACAGTGCCGGCGTTGGTGACGGCGGTACCGGCCTCTTGATCGATGTAGATCCCGTAGGCGTTGCCTTCCACCGTGCCGGCAGTGGAGATGGTATTGTTGGTCCCGAGCCCGGCATAGATGCCAGCCCACCCCTCGCCCGCGATTGTCCCGGTATTGCTGATGGTGAAGCCGCTCTCTTCATCGAGGAAGACGCCGGCCTCTACACCGCGCATGACGCCGCTGTTGGTGATGGCGTTGCCGCTGCCCGCATAGCCAAAGAGGGCGCTCGTGCCGCCCGTCACGGTGCCCGTATTGTCGAGCAAGGTGCCCGTGCTGCCTTCGAGGAAGACGCCCGTATGGCCAGCATACACGCTGGCGGAATTGGAAATCCTGTTCCCTGATCCCCGCTCCACATGGACGCCGACCGCACCCGCCTCCACCATGCCGCTGTTGTCGACCACGGTGCCCGTCTCCAGCCGGCTGTGAATGCCCCGCAGGACACCGAACACGGTGCCGCTGTTGACGATGATGTTTCCGTTCCCCACCGGGTTTGCGGGGTCCTCAACGCCAACGGCAGGATAACTGCCGCTGAAGATCCCGGCTTCCTCCGCATTCACCGTGCCGCTGTTGCGGATGGTGTTCCCGGTTCCTTCAGAATTGTAGATGCCGATCCAGTCGCTCGCCAGCGTGCCGGAATTGATGGCGGTGTTCCGGCTGCCGTAAATTTCCACGCCGGTGTCGAGCGTGACCACCTCCCCGCTGTTCGTGACGGTGTTGCCCTCACCATCGATGATGAGGCCCCAGCGGGCATAGACCGTCGCGGTGTTGGTCACGCTATTCCGGTTGCCCCATGCGTTCATGCCCCGCGCTGCCGACGACACCTGGCCACTGTTGCTGAGAGTATTGTCGTCACCGACAACAAAGAGGCTGGCATAATCGCCAGAGGCGTAGCCAGTGTTCGTGATGCTGTTGCCGATGCCATAGACCTCGACGCCCGTCTGCTGGCCCAGCAGTTCGCCGGTGTTGAGAATGGCGTTCCCGTCACCCGTCACGACGACGCCCCAGAGCGCCGATACCTCGCCATTGTTGGTGATGGAGTTGGTTTCGCCTGCCACATCGAGTCCCGAGACGCCTTCGACACGACCGTCGTTGACGATCACGTTGTCATCGCCCGTCGCATAGACGGCAGCCTTGCCACCCTCCACGAGGCCACTGTTCGTCACCCTGTTGCGGTGGCCGGTCACCTCAATTCCCTTGCCATCTCCGCCCTGCGCCGTGACGGAGCCGCCATTGTCCACCGAGGTCTCATTGGCGGTCACACCGATCCCAACCGCGCCCGCGCCCGGGACATCGATGCTACCCTCCGCCTCGACCGTGCCGCTGTCGCCGTCGGTATCGAGGGTTTGGGTCGTGACCTCCGTTTCACCGCTGCCGATGGTGAAACCCCCGGCAACCGCCATGCCGGCTGAGAACAGCGCGTAGAGCGCCACGCCACAGAACAGTTTCACGCGCAAGCCGGTCATTCCCAGTCCCCTCCGGGGCAGCGCCCCTGGCTGATCTAACCGATTGCATAATTTAAGATTGTGTTTTGAGCAAGCGTTTGCGGCAATTTTGGCAGCCGCAGGTTGCCTATTTCAGGAAGACCTCCGGAAACGAACAGGGCGAGGCAGACCCTGCCTCGCCCTGTTCACCAGAGATGTTCTTGTTCAGATGGGTTCTCTTATGCCTTCAGCGCCCTGTTGACGCCGGAGAGGACGGCCTTCAGCGAGGCCACCACGATGTTCTTGTCGATGCCGACTCCGAACAGGCTGGAGCCGTCCGCCAGGCGCAGTTCGACATAGGCGATGGCGGCGGCATTGGCGCCCATGCCGATCGCATGCTCGCGGTAGTCCGCCACGTCGAAGCTGAGGCCCGATTCCCTGCGGATCGCATCCACGAAGCCGTCCACCGGCCCGTTGCCGTGGCCGAGGACGGTCTTCAGATTGCCGTCGACGGTGATCTTGGCCACCACGTCATGCTGGTTCTGGTCGGCGGTCGCGGAGTGTGACACGAAGCCGTAGCGTCCGTTGCCTTCGAGATATTCGCTCTGGAAGGCGCCCCACAGGCGGTCGGCGGGAAGCTCCACGCCCTCCCCGTCGGCGATGGCCTGCACCACCTTGGAGAACTCGATCTGGAGGCGGCGCGGCAGCTCGATGCCGTGCTCCTTCTCGAGAATGTAGGCGATCCCGCCCTTGCCCGACTGCGAATTGATCCGAATCACCGCCTCGTAGGACCGGCCGAGGTCCATCGGGTCGATCGGCAGATAGGGCACCTCCCACAGCGGCGAGTTCGACGCCGCCATGGCCTTGAAGCCCTTGTTGATGGCGTCCTGGTGGGAGCCAGAGAAGGCGGTGAACACGAGTTCGCCCGCGTAGGGGTGGCGCGGGTGCACGGGCAGCTGGTTGCAGTATTCCGCCATGCGCACCAGCTCGTTGATGTTCGAGCAGTCGAGGCCAGGGTCCACGCCCTGGCTGTACATGTTCATGGCCAGTGTGACGAGGTCCACGTTGCCGGTGCGCTCGCCGTTGCCGAAGAGCGTGCCTTCGACACGGTCAGCGCCCGCCAGCAGGCCCAGTTCGGTCGCCGCCACGGCGCAGCCGCGGTCATTGTGCGGGTGAAGCGAGATCAGCAGGCTGTCACGCTTCTTGATGTTGCGGCAGAACCACTCGATCTGGTCGGCGTGGACGTTGGGAGTCGACATCTCGACCGTGGCCGGCAGGTTGAGGATCAGCTTCTTCTCGGGCGTGGGGCCATAGGCGTCGATCACCGCCTCGCAGATCTCCTTGGCGAAATCGAGTTCCGTGCCGGTGAAGCTCTCGGGCGAATATTCATGGCGGATCACGTCCTCCATGCCGAACTCGCGCTCGAGCTTGCGGATGAGCGTCGCGCCCTTCACGGCGATGTCGACGATGCCCGGCTTGTCCAGCTTGAACACCACGCGGCGCTGCAACTCGGAGGTCGAGTTGTAGAGATGCACGATGGCGCTCTTCACACCTTTCAGGCTCTCGAAGGTGCGGCGGATCAGCTCCTCGCGTGACTGGGTGAGGACCTGGATGGTGACGCCATCGGGAATCTTGTTGGTGTCGATCAGGTGGCGGACGAAGTCGAAATCCGTCTGTGAAGCCGAGGGGAAGCCCACCTCGATCTCCTTGAAGCCCATCTTCAGCAGCGCATCGAACATCCGCATCTTGCGGTCGAGGCCCATCGGCTCGATCAGCGACTGGTTGCCGTCGCGCAAGTCCACCGAGCACCAGACCGGGGGCTGGGTGATCATCTTGTTCGGCCACTGCCGGTCGGGCAGGTTCACGGGCGGAAACGGGCGGTACTTTTCGCGGGGGGAGATCATCATCGGGGTCAAACTTTCGGAAATGCCTGGCTTAGCTGGTGTGGTTCGGTATCAGTCCCCCGAGAGCCAAGGCATGTGCCCGGCCGGCCCTCAGGGGCAGCTAAGAAGGAGGCGGCCAAGCGCGAGCGGCAGCGGCGAGGCTGCGGGGTCGAACATGATGTTCCGCGCGTTGGACATGCCTGCCGTATAAAGCAGGATGGCGGGCGGCGCAACACCACTCAGCCCAACCGGCCCAGCACCCCGGGCAGCAGCGCGTCCGCCGCCTCCGCGCCGGAGATCATCGCGGCTTCGACGCCGGGTCCCCGCGTCATGGCGCCTGCGAAGACGAGGCCGGGCAGAGGGCTGCGGCGCGGGACGGTGCCGAAGGGCGCGTCGAGGGAATAGATGGCGCCGCCCGTCGTGCCGCCATAACGCTGGAAGGCCGGCGGGGCGGCGATGCTGCGGAACACGATCCGGCTGGCGAGGCCGGGGATAAGCGTTTCCGCCGCCGCGATCATGCGCCGGGCTTCCTCCTCCTTCCGCGCCTGGTGATCGGGCGAGAAGGCAAGCCAATGGGCGGCCTCCTCCGGCGCAACCAGCCGCAGCAGTTCGACCGTGTGGAAGCCTTCAGGCGCAGCGCTCGGGTCCGCCAAGGTGGTGACGATCACCTCCTGCTCGATCCCGCCGTGCCGGAGGTGCGTGATGGGCGGCATGTCCGGCACCTCGCCCCGGATGCCGAGATAGACGAGGAACCCCGAATTCGCAGGTTTCAGGGACAGCAGCTTTTGCCGGAAGCCAGCCGGGAACGCAGTGTCCGGCAGCATGTCCGTCATGAAGCGGATCAGGTCTCCGTTGAGGACGGCCGCGCGGCAGGAGACCCTCCCCTGCCCGGCGAGCAGCAGCCCCCCGACCGTCCCTTCCTCCGACAGCAGAAGCCTCTCCACCTTCTGGCCGAGTTCGACCCTGCCGCCGTGCTGCGTGACGCTCCCGGCCAGTGCCCGTGTCAGCGCGCCGGAGCCGCCTGCCGGATAGTGCCCGCCGAACATGAAATAGCTGAACAGCGGCACATAATCGCGCACGCGCAGCGCCTCGCGCCGGTGGGTGAGGTAGATGGAAAGCCCCCACAGCAACTCGCGCGCGCCCTCGGGCACGCCGTGGTGGTCCAGCAGCTGCCCGAAGGGCCTGTCCACCCAATGGGCGGCGAGCGGGTGGGCGCGGGCATAGGCGATCAGCGCCTCAGCCGTCGTCGGCTGGCCGGGAACCCCGCCGCGCGCCTGGGCGGTGGCATACATGGACTGGTAGATCGTGCGGATGTCCGCCATCAGCGCTTCAAGGCGCTGCCGGTCATCGGGATGGCGCGCGGCCAGCACCTCCACATAGCCCTCCCAGCCGCGGGGCGGCTGGAATGGCGTGCCGTCCTGGACGAAGCGGTGGTCGAGCCGCCGCCAGTCGATGGCCGTGCCGAGACCCAGCGCGGTCAGCACGGCCCTGACGGTTCCGCCCTCGTGCCAGCTCGACACGTCATGCACGCCGCCGTCGAAGCGGAAGGTCTTGGGCTGCCCGTCCACCTCCGCGGTGGCCTGCCAGCTGTGGCAGAAGCCGCCGGGCTTGTCGTGCTGCTCGAAGACGGCGACCTTCATGCCGGCCTTGGCCAGCAGGGCCGCCGCCGTGAGCCCGCCAGCCCCCGCGCCGATGACGGCCACGTCCAGCGCATCATCCCCACCCCCGCGCGCAAGGAGCGGCGAGGGCCAGGGATGAGGGTCCGCAGGTTCGAGGCGGCGGGCCAGCAGATGGCGGGTCATCAGGTTCGGGAGGAAGAGGGACAGCACGAAGCTCACCAGCAACGGCCCCCAGGTGAGGGCCGCCCCTGCCCCGGCGAACAGCGCAACCCCGGTGCCGGCAACGCAAACGCCCCAGATGCCGGACAGCAGCCGGTTGACCGAGAGATAGGCCGGATCGCCGGTCATGCCGCGCCATTCACTGGCCATCGGATCAGCCGTCCAGGGCCGCGCCGTGAAGGCAGTCGCCAGCAGGTAAAGTCCCGCAGCAATGCTCACGGCGGCGGCGAGCCCCTGCGGCGCGGCGGCGGCGGCAAGGGCGAGAGCAACGGCAGCGCCCAGTAACCCGGCCTGGACCAGGGCGATGGCGGGATCGCGCCTGCTGCGGCGCAGCATGACGCCCATCAGCAGCGCCAGGGCAAAACCGGCGGCAAGACCCGCCGCCTGCCCTCCCGATGCCCACATGAGAATGAGCGGGACCAACAAAACCGAAGCCTTCAGAACCCCGCGCATGAACTCCCCCCTTGGTCAGCGAATACCGGAGAGTGATACAATCTAAAATTTTGTGGAATGGTTATTTGACCAAGATCAATTATGCAGCCTCCAGGCTGCCTTGCGTCAGGGGCAGTTGCCGCAGAACGCTTTCCTGCTAACATGTTAGTATGAACATCACGATCCCGTGAAGTTCACCAACCCGGGAGGACTTGCCATGTTGAAGAAGACCCTCACCTGTGCCGTTGCCCTTGCCGCCATCATGGCGGCCGGTTCGGCTTTCGCCGACACCAAGGACAAGAAGATCGCGCTCTCCAACAACTACGCCGGCAATTCCTGGCGGCAGGCCATGCTGAAGAGCTGGGACAAGGTGACGAAGCCCGCCGTCGAGCAGGGCATCGTGGCTGCCGCGGATGCATTCACCACCTCTGAAAACCAGGTCACCGAACAGGCTGCCCAGATCCAGAACCTGATTCTCCAGGGCTACAATGCGATCGTCATCAACGCCGCCTCGCCGGACGCGCTGAACGGCGTGGTGAAACAGGCCTGCGACGCGGGCATCACGGTCGTGTCCTTCGACGGCATCGTGACCGAGCCCTGCGCCTGGCGCATCGCGGTGGATTTCGCCAAGATGGGCGAAGTGCAGGTCGACTATCTGGCGAAGAAGATGCCCGATGGCGGTAACCTGCTCGAAATCCGCGGCCTCGCGGGCGTCTTCGTCGATGACGAGATTTCCAAGGGCATCCACGCGGGCGTGGAGAAGAACCCGCAGTTCAAGATCGTCGGCTCCGTCCATGGCGACTGGGCCCAGGAAGTGGCGCAGAAGGCCGTTGCCGGCATCCTGCCCTCGCTTCCCGAAGTGAAGGCCGTGGTGACGCAGGGCGGCGACGGCTATGGCGCCGCGCAGGCCTTCGCGGCGGCGGGCCGTCCGACGCCCACCATCATCATGGGCAACCGTCAGGACGAGCTGCAGTGGTGGAAGGAGCAGAAGGACGCCAATGGCTATGAGACCATGTCCGTCTCGATCGCGCCCGGCGTTTCCACCCTCGCCTTCTGGGTGGCGCAGATGATCCTGGATGGCAAGGAAGTGCCGAAGGACCTCACCGTGCCCTTCCTGCAGATCGACCAGGACACGCTCGAAGCAAACCTCGCCAGCACCGAGAAGGGCGGCGTGGCCAACGTCGAATACACGGCGGAGGACGCCGCGAAGGTCGTCGCGGGCAAGTAGGGCCTTGGGCCAGGACGCAATCAGGCTGGACGGCGTCGAGAAATCATTCGGCGCCGTCCGCGCCTTGGCCGGCGTCGACCTCGTGGTCGGCGCCGGCGAATGCCTTGGCCTCGTCGGCCACAACGGCGCGGGCAAGTCCACCCTGATGCATGTGCTGAGCGGCAACCTCACGCCCTCGGCCGGTGAATTGCGGGTGGGCGGCGAGAAGCACACCGGCACCTGGACGGCCGCCGCCGCGCAGGACAAGGGCGTGCGCTGCGTGTTCCAGGAACTCTCGCTCTGCCCCAACCTGACGGTGGCGGAGAACGCCCGCATCGTGCACCGCTCCCTCAAGGGCTTCGGCTGGAAGGCGCGCGCCCAGGCGCTGATCCGGGAGAAGCTGGACGAAATCTTCCCCGGCCACGGCATCAGGCCGGAGGACGAGGTCGCCGATCTGGCCATCGGCCAGCGGCAGATGGCGGAGATCGCCCGCGCCTTCACGGTGACGGACCAGCCCCTGCGCCTCGTCATCCTGGATGAGCCCACATCGTCCCTCGACGCCGTCACGGCGCAGCAGCTTCTCGCCTATGTGCGCACGGAAACGGCGCGCGGCACCTCGGTCATCCTCATCTCGCATCTCCTGGGCGAAATCCTCGCGGCATCGGACCGGATCGTGGTGATGAAGGACGGGCGCAAGGTGGCGGACCGCAAGGCCACGGACTTCACGCGCGATACGCTGGTCTCCGCCATGGGCTCCGAAGCCCGCGAGCGCACGCGCGGGGAAGCGCGCAAGGCCGCCGGAGAGGTGCTGGTGGAAGCCCAGCCCCGCACCGGGGGCGCCGCCATTCTCACCGCGCGCAAGGGCGAAGTGGTGGGATTGACCGGGCTCGCCGGCCACGGCCAGACCCGCATGCTGCTTCAGATCTATGAGCGCCGCCACGCCACGGTGAAGGGTGCGCTCGCCTTCATCGCGGGCGACAGGCAGTCGGACGGGGTGTTCAACCTGTGGTCCATCGGCCGTAACATGACCGCCCGCTCCCTCTCGGCCCTGCGCCGGACCGGGCTGATCGACCTCGCGGCGGAGGAACGGCTGGCCGAGGAGTGGAAGACGAAGATGGCGATCCGCACCCCGGACGTGGGCAACAACATCCTCACCCTCTCGGGCGGCAACCAGCAGAAGGCGCTGTTCGCCCGCGCGCTCGCCTCCGACGCGGCCATCATCCTGATGGACGACCCGATGCGCGGGGTGGACATCGGCACCAAGCAGGAGGTCTACGCGATGATCCGCGCCGAGGCGGAGAAGGGCCGCACCTTCATCTGGTACACGACCGAGATCGAGGAGCTGACCCATTGCGACCGGGCCTATGTGTTCCGCAACGGCGCCATCGCCGCGAGCCTCGACGCGGCTGACCTGACCGAGGAAAAGGTGCTGCAGGCCTCCTTCGCGGAGCATGCCGCATGAACCGCAGGCTCCTGAGGCAGGCCCTGCCCTTCCTGTCGCTCGCCGTCGTGCTGGCGGCGACCTTCTATGTGCAGCCCCGGACCATGAGCTATTTCGGGCTCAATCTGATGCTGCAATACGCGGTGCCCATCGCGCTTGCCACCATCGCGCAGATGTTCATCATCACGGTGAACGACCTCGACCTCTCGATCGGCCCCTTCGTGGGGCTGGTGAGCTGCGTGGGCGCCACGCTGCTGTTCGAGAATCCGGCCTTGGGAATTCTGGCGCTGCTCGCCCTGATCGCCGCCTATGGCGCGGTGGGAGCGCTCGTGCACATCAGGAACCTGCCCTCGATCGTCGTCACGCTCGGCCTCTCCTTCGTGTGGCTGGGCCTTGCGGTGATGATCCTGCCCTCGCCCGGCGGCAAGGCGCCGGACTGGCTCAAGGCGCTGATGACGGTGCAGACGCCGCTCGTGCCCTTCCCCATCATCGCCGCTGTGGTGATCGGGGTGGCGGTGCATCTCGCCCTCATGCTCTCTTCCTATGGCGTCATCGCGCGCGGCGCGGGGGGCAACCCCAAGGCCCTGAGCCGCGCGGGCTGGTCGATGCTCCGCACCAAGATCATCATGTACATGCTGGCCGGGTTCTTCGGCGTTCTCTCCGGCCTCGCCCTGCTCGGCCTCACCACATCGGGCGACGCCCATGTGGCGGACCGCTACACGCTCTATTCCATCGCCGGCGTCATCCTCGGCGGGGGCGAGTTCATCGGCGGGCGCGTCTCGCCATTGGGCGCCGTTGTGGGCGCGCTGACGCTGGCGCTCGCGGGCTCCTTCCTCATCTTCCTGAAGATTTCGCCCGACTGGCAGATCGGCGCGCAGGGCGCGATCCTCATCATCGTGCTGGCGCTCCGGGCGCTGGTCACCTACGGGGAGCAGAAGCGATGAAACCCTTGATCGGCAATCTCGTGCGGCAGCCCTGGGTCTTCTCCTTCGCGGCGGCCCTGGGCGTCTGGCTCATCACCATCGCCTACACGGGGGGCCAGGGCGCGGGCGCGATCCTCACCGCGGCCCTCTCCTTCGCCACCTTCACCATCATCGTCGGCCTCGGCCAGATGATGGTGATCACGACGGGGCCCGGCAACGTGGACCTCTCGATCCCCGCCACCATCACGCTGTCCGGCGTCGTCGCCATGAAGGTGATGGACGAGGATTCGGCGCGCCTGCTGTTCGGCGTCGTGGCGGCGCTGGGGGCGGCCACGCTGGTCGGCATCTTCAACTACGGGCTCATCCGGCTGCTGCGCATTCCGCCGATCATCGCCACGCTGTCGTCGAGCTTCCTGATCTTGTCGGCGGCCATCTCCTATGGCCGGGGCATCCGCATCAAGCCGCCGGAGCCGCTCGCCGAATTCGCCACGGCGCGCATCATCGGCATTCCGCTCATGACCTTCGCCGTGCTGGCGATTTCCGTGGCGCTGGCCGTGGTGCTCTCACGCACCGTCTATGGGCGGAGCGTGCTCGCCGTGGGGCAGAACAGCCGCGCGGCCTGGCTCGCGGGCCTCAACGTGGGGCGCACGCGCTTCCTTACCTATGTCTTGAGCGCCTTCATGGCGGGTGTGTGCGGCATCCTGCTCTCCGGCTTCTCGCGCGGGGCGGCCCTCAACATGGGCGAGGAATTCCTGCTCGCTTCCATCGCCACGGTGGTGATCGGGGGCACATCGGTGGCGGGCGGGCGGGCCAATGTGCCGGGCATCTGGGGTGCGGCGCTCTTCATGTATCTGCTGGTCACAATGCTCAACACGCTGGGCGCCAGCGCAGGCGTGCGGCTCATCCTCACCGGCCTCATGATCATCGGCGTGATCGTGGCGGCGGGCGGCGAGGAGCAGCGCTGAGGAGCGGCGAACCGGAACCATTTGGCACCCCGCTCCGCAGCGACTATATCCTCAAGTATCGGGTGTTCCACGCGACTCGGATCGTTGATAACGCTCTCTTCAGACCGTCATCCCGGCGAAGGCCGGGATCCAGCTACAACCTTGGCGCCAAAGCTGGACCCCGGCCTTCGCCGGGATGACGGACAAAAGGAAAGCAGTCCCGGTTCAGTTGACTGCCCGATGCGTCCAGCGAAAACAGACAGAAGGTCCGCCCGATGAAAGCCGCGCTCACCGCTCTCGCCACACTGATGCTCCTCGCCGGAACGGCTGAGGCCGGAAGCTGTGACGAGGCCATCCGAAAGATCGACGCGGCGCTGCAGTCAGCCGAGATCGCGCCGGACGTGAAGGCCCAGGTTCAGGACATGCGAACCCAGGCCGAGCAGCTTTGCGCCTCCGGAAACGAGGAGGAAGGCCAGGACGTCCTGGCGGAAGCCGCCTCACTCCTCGGGATCGAGTGAGGCCTCAGGTCTCGAAGGCCAGCACGGCAAGGATGATGGCTGCCAGCGCCGACATCCAGACGCCCGAGACGAGCAGTTCCATGCGCGGATAGAGCGACTGGTCGCCGGTGCGCATCATGCGCCCCGCCGTCATCCGCGCGAGGCCGTGGCACAGGGTGAGCAGCACGACGAAGGCGAGTTTCACCACGAACCAGCTGTTCGGCTCATCCGCCGGCGGCAGGCTGAAGAACAGCCCGATGCCGGTGATCCAGATCGCGAGGATCACGACATCCGCGATTCGCGCCAGGATGCGCCGCAGGAAGGCCAGCGACTCGCGCCGTTCTCCCTGCTCGCCCGCGGCGATCCGGATATTGATGTAATTCGCGATGCTCATGCCCGTACCCGTGGCAATGGCAATCAAATGGGCGATGAGCAGTATTGTCTTCATGAGCGCGTGGCCCTCCCCTGGCCGGCGTCGCCTCTGTCTTTGTTCCCCGTCAAACTTCTAGCACACCCGACATGATTTGCACGGCCTGACCTGCAACCCGCACTGCAACAAGTCTCGCAGCTGCAACATCCGCTTCAAGCCACAAGTCGGAGGGGCGGCCCATCTCGTAGCCCTGCTCAAGCGTCCAGCGGTGCGTGCCATCGCCCAGCCCTTCGGCGGCGAGAAGCTGTGCCGCGAGAATGGCGGTGGCGGAGCCCGTGGCGGGGTCCTCCGGAATACCGTCGAGCGGGGCGAAGGCGCGGGCGCGGAAGGCCGTTCCGGCCCCCTCGCCGCCGCGCGTGTACATATAGGCCATGCGCGTGCCGAGACCCGAGAAGACCTGCGACCAGTGCGGCTCGATCACCCTGGCATTGGCCAGCGCCTCACGGCTGGCAAGCGGCACGTAGAGGAAGGCCGGGCCGCCGCGGAAAACGCCGGGCCGGTGGCCGCCGAAGCCGATGTCGGCGGAAGACAGTCCAAGCGCCCGGGCGATGTCCTCGGCCGGTGGCGGCGTCACATCCGCCGCATGGGGCGTCACCGGGGCGGTGAACTGGGCGCGCGGCACGTCGCCGATGCGCGAGACCTTGACCGGGACGAGGCCCGCCACCTCCTCCAGCCTTATCGTCGTTTCGAAGGAACAGCCCGGCTTGTATTTCTTCGCCGCCAGATGGATGGCGCAGCCCACCGTCGGGTGGCCCGCGAAGGGAATTTCCGCCGTGGGAAAGAAGATCCTGACGCTCGCGGTGTTGGCCGGGTCCTTGGGCTTGCGGATAAAGATCGTCTCCGAGAGGTTGAACTCCCGCGCGATGGTCTGCATCTGCTCGGTCGAGAGCGCGTCCGCCTCCTCGACGATGGCCAGCGGGTTCCCGCCGAAGCGGCGGTTGGTGAAGACGTCATAGGTGTGGAACGGGAGCTTCATGTGAACAGCGCCTCATGGATGAGCTTGAGCGAGATGAGGAACAGCGCCACCTCCACCAGCCGGTAGAAGATGCCCTCCGGGATGATGGCCGTGAGCTTGTATCCGAGGAGCGCGCCCCCCACGGCAACCGGCGCCAGCATCGCCGCCATCTGCAAATTGCCGGGGTTGAACTGCCCCAGCGCCCAATAGGGAACGAGCTTCACGAGATTGATGATGGCGAAGACGATGGTGCTTGTGCCGGCGAACATCATCTTCGGCAGCTTCTGCGGCAGCACGTAAGTCTGGTAGGGCGGCCCCCCGGTGTGGGAGACGAAGCTGGTGAAGCCCGCGATCGTTCCCCAGAAAAGCCCTCGCGGCACGTCCGCCCGCTTCGGCGGCGCATTGGTCTTCCGGAACACCACGGTGGCGCAGTAATAGACGCCGACGAGGCCGACGAGGAGCGTCACCATCCACTCCTCCGTGATCTTCGCCGTGGCCCAGCCGAGCCCCACGCCGAAGACCATGGCGGGCACGAGGATGAGGAGGTTCCGCGCGCTGTAGTCCTTCCGGTAGGCCCAGAGGCCAACCATGTCGCTCACGATGTAGACCGGCAGCAGCAGGGCGGCGGCCGCCACCGGGGGCATCACCAGCGCGAGGAGCGGCACACCCATTGCCCCCACCATGGGCAGCCCGCCCTTGGACGCGCCGACCAGGAAGGCCGCCGCACCGGCGATGAGGAAGAAGAGAAGCCCGTATTCCATCAGTCTTTGTCGGGCCCGAGCGCCAGCATCGCATGCTCGACGCCGAGGAAGCGGCACAGCATTTCCACCACGAAGCCATGGTCCTCCCGCTGCGGGACGCCGGAGACGGTGACCACGCCAACCACACCCGTGCCCTTCAGGTGGATCGGGAATCCGCCGCCGGCCGGCGCATGGTCCATCGGGTCAATCCCGCGCGAGGCATCGAAGGGCTTCTTCTGCAACTGGTGTTCACGCCCCACGCGATAGGAGGATTTGTGGAAGCGGTAGACCGTGTTCACTTTGCGCCGCACCCAGTCCGGGTTCTCCGGGGTGGAGCCCGGCAACGCGGTGTAGAACAAGGGCCGGTTGCCGACCCTGATGTCGATGACGAAGGGCAGGTTCCGCTCCAGCGCCACCTGCCGCATGAGGCTGCCGAGCGCCCAGGCATCCGCCTCGCCGAAATGATCGAAGCGCAGTTCATCTTCCTGCCGCGCGATCTGCGCGATATCGCTTTCGAGGCTCATGGCGTGCCCTCCCTCAGTGCCGTCACCCCGGCGAAGGATATTGTATAAAGCAGAAGGGCGGCTTCGAGGAAACCGCCCTTCTTCGTATCCGGTCTGCAGCTGAGACTAGTTGCGGGCCTTGTCGACCAGCTTGTTCTTGGCGATCCACGGCATCATGGCGCGGAGCTTGGCGCCCACTTCCTCGATGTTGTGGCTGTCGTTCATACGGCGGATGCCCTTGAAGCGGGCGGCACCGGCGCGGTACTCCTGCATCCACTCCGAGGTGAACTTGCCGGTCTGGATGTCCTTGAGGACGCGCTTCATCTCGGCCTTGGTCTCTTCGGTGATGATGCGCGGGCCGGTGACGTATTCGCCCCACTCGGCGGTGTTCGAGATCGAGTAGTTCATGTTCGCGATGCCGCCCTCATAGATGAGGTCGACGATGAGCTTCACCTCGTGGAGGCACTCGAAATAGGCCATCTCGGGGGCATAGCCGGCCTCGACCAGCGTCTCGTAGCCAGCGCGGATGAGCTCCACGAGGCCGCCGCAGAGCACGACCTGCTCGCCGAAGAGGTCCGTCTCGCACTCTTCCTTGAAGGTCGTCTCGATGATGCCGGAACGGCCGCCGCCCACGCCCGACGCGTAAGACAGGGCGAGGTCATGGGCATTGCCCGAGGCGTCGTGGTGGATGGCGATGAGGCAGGGAACGCCGCCGCCCTTCTGGTATTCGCCGCGCACCGTGTGGCCCGGGCCCTTCGGCGCGATCATGACGACGTCGATCGTCTTCTTCGGCTCGATCAGGTTGAAGTGCACGTTGAGGCCGTGGGCGAAGGCGATGGCCGCGCCGTCACGGATGTTCGGGGCGATCTCGTCGCGGTAGATGTCGGCCTGGAGCTCGTCCGGGGTGGCCATCATCATCAGGTCGGCCCACTTGGCGGCCTCGGCCACCGTCATGACCTTGAGGCCGTCGGCCTCCACCTTCTTGGCGGTGGGGGAGCCGGCCTTCAGCGCCACGGCGATGTTCGTGGCGCCCGAATCCTTCAGGTTCAGGGCGTGCGCACGGCCCTGGCTGCCATAGCCCACGATCACGACCTTCTTGGACTTGATCAGGTTAACGTCGGCATCACGGTCATAGTAAACGCGCATGTCTCTGGTCCATCCCTCTGGAATTGAATTGGCGCGGGAATAGCGGGGTGGCGGCCCCATGGCAAGCGGCAAAAGGAATGGGCGCCATGCCCGGCACGGCGCCCGGAAACCCGCGTGCGAAGCGGTCAGCCCAGCTTTTCGCGCGGCAGGTCCCTCGTCTTCCACAGGCTGTAGAGCACGCCCGCCGCCAGGATGCCGAAGGTGACGGTGAGCGAGATCGCGGGCGGGATCTTGTCCAGCCCCAGGAGGGGCGCGAGGAAGATCTTGGAGCCGATGAAGATCAGCACCACCGCCAGCGCCAGCTTCAGGTAGTGGAAGCGCTTCACCATGGCGGCCAAGGCGAAGTAAAGGGCGCGGAGGCCGAGGATGGCGAAGATGTTCGAGGTGTAGACGATGAAGGGGTCGGTCGTGATGGCGAAGATGGCCGGCACCGAGTCCACCGCGAAGATCACGTCCGCCACCTCGATGAGGATGAGGGCGAGGAACAGCGGCGTCATGAACCAGGCGGGCTTGCCGGTGACGGGGTGGAACTTCTTCACGAAGAACTTCTCCTCGTGGTGCTCGTCCGTCACGTTGAAGCGGCGGCGCATGAAGGCGAGCAGCGGGTTCTTCGCCACGTCATATTCCTTGTCCGCGAAGACGATCATCTTGATGCCCGTGGCGATCAGGAACACCGCGAAGACATAGAGCACCCAGGAGAACTCGCTCACGATCGCGGCGCCGAAGCCGATCATGATGGCGCGCAGAACGATGACGCCGAGGATGCCCCAGAACAGCACACGGTGCTGATACTTGAGCGGCACCGCGAAGAAGGAAAAGATCATGGCGATGACGAAGACATTGTCCATCGCCAGCGCCTTCTCCACCGCGAAGCCGGTGAGATATTCCATGCCGGGGGTGGCCCCCAGCGACCACCAGACCCAGCCGCCGAAGGCGAGGCCCAGGCCGATATAGACCGCGGACAGGACGAGGCTCTCCCGCGCGCTGATCTCCCGGTGCTCCTTGTGGAGCACGCCGAGGTCGATGACCAGCAGCGCGATGACGATGCCGAGGAACATCAACCACATCCAGACGGGCTTGGTCAGCCAGTCGGCGAAGAGGAAAGCGGACAGCAATTCCATGTTAACTCCCTGCATGATGCCGTTTCTTGTCCGACATCACGCCGAGGAGATCGGCGCCAGAGGGGCCCGGACGCAGGGGAAGTGGGGAGCCCCCGGCACAGCTTCAACGGGTGCCGGGGTTACAGTTTTGAAAGGTTCTACAGCGCATCGCGCGCCGACCACAGGAGGCGCAGGCCTAGGGCGCCGAGGAACAGGGCGGTGATGCGGTCGATCCAGGCCTTGGCCCTCAGGTAGAAGCTTCGCACGGGCCCCGCGCCGAAGAACAGTGCGACCACGGAATACCACCAGACCTCGTTGAAGCTGACGATGAAGATCAGTGCCAGCGTCATCCACAGCGGCACTTCCGAGGGCAGCATGGCGATGAAGATCGAGCCGAAGAACACGGCGACCTTCGGGTTCGAGATCTGGGTGAGGAAGCCCTTGAGGAAGGGGTTGGAGAGCCGTTCCCCCTGCCCTTCGATTTTCAGCGGCTCGGCGGCGTGGCGGAAGATCATGTAAGCGATGTAGAGCAGGAACAGCGCGCCTGCGACTTTCATGCCCATGAACAGGATGGGCACGGCGTGAAACACCGCGTTGAGTCCGAGGAGCGCCGCGGAGGACCAGATGACGGTGCCCGCCCCCAACCCCAGCGCCACCTTGAGCCCGGCGGCGCGCGACTGCGCCACGGCGGTGCGGGCCGTGATCAGGAAGGAAGGCCCGGGCGAGATCACCGCGAGGAGCTGGATGAGGCCGATCGAGAGGAGCGGCAGGAAGTCAGAGGTCGCCAATTGCAGTCCTGAATTTCTTCACCGTTTCGCCCATTCCGAACATCAGGGCGTCGGCGGTGATGGCATGTCCGATGGACACCTCTTGCAGATTTGGCAGCGCCTTGACAAGGGCGGGGAGATTGTCCCGTGTCAGGTCATGCCCGGCGTTGAGGCCGAGGCCCGCCTGCCCCGCCGCCCTGCCGGTGGCCACAACCTTGTCGAACTCGCGGGCCAGGTCCTTTGCATCGAAGGCGCCGCCATAGGGCCCGGTGTAGATCTCGACACGGTCCGCCCCGACCTCCTTCGCCAGCGCGGGGACGGAAGGGTCCGGATCGATGAACAGCGACACGCGCATGCCGCCCCGGTGCAGGCGCGCGATGATCGCGGTGAGGCGATCGCGGTTCGCCGGAATGTCCCAGCCGTGGTCCGAGGTGGACTGGGCGGGATCGTCCGGCACGAGGGTCACCTGCTCCGGCCGTGTCTGTTCCACGAGGGTGAGGAAGCGTTCGTCCGGATAGCCCTCGATGTTGAATTCGCGGCCCGGATAGTCCTTGCGCAGCATGGCGCTGAGGTCGGCCACGTCCGTCCTGCGGATGTGCCGCTCATCCGGCCGGGGATGCACGGTGATGCCGATGGCCCCCGCCTCCAGCGCCGCGCGGCTCAGGTCGAGCACCGACGGCCACGGCAGGTCGCGCCGGTTCCTGAGGTAAGCGATGGCATTGACGTTGACGGACAATTTGCACGGCACGGCGAATGGCACTCCTTCGGGATGAAGGGCTTCTAGCGTCAAATGGTCCGAAGAAAAAATCCGGTTATGGAGAAAATGAGCAGTCCGCTTTGCAGGCCGCCCTGCCGCAAAGCTTCGCCCCCGGCCTGGGCCGTGGTGACGAACCGGACGGGGTTGACTTTTTTCCTAATATGGATTAGGAATATGTTCTGAAACGTGCCTTCTGCTGATTGACATCGTGAAAAAAGATGCGCCGGTCAAGCCGGCGCATGGGTGAGATGAATGTGTCTCTTCGCGGGCTTGACCCGCGTGTCCTTCATCCGGGGATGGGGAAGAGGAGTGACGCCCCCCTACTCCTTCATGCCTTCCGGGCCGCGGGTGATGCCGGCAACGCCGGTGCGCGCCACTTCGACGAGACCGAGCGGGACCATGAGGGAGATGAACTGCTCCACCTTGTCGCTCTTGCCGGTGATCTCGAAGATGAAGCTGGTGGTGCCGGCGTCGATGACGCGGGCGCGGAAGGCGTCCGCCAGGCGGAGCGCCTCGACGCGCTTCTCGCCCGTGCCGGCGACCTTCACCATGGCGAGCTCACGGGTGATGGAATTGCCCTGCACCGTCAGGTCCGCCACCGAATGCACGGGAACGAGGCGGGCGAGCTGGTTCTTGATCTGCTCGATCACGTTGGCCGTGCCGCTGGTCACGATGGTGATGCGCGAGACGTGCTTTTCATGCTGCGTCTCCGACACGGTGAGCGAGTCGATGTTGTAGCCGCGCCCCGAGAACAGGCCGATGACGCGGGCCAGGACACCCGGCTCGTTGTCCACGATGACGGCGAGCGTGTGGGTTTCGACCGCGGGCTTCGCGTGGTCGAGGAAATAGGCGGAGCCCGAAGGCTGAAGATGAGCGTTCATGTGTTGTTTCTTTCCGTCCTCAAACCAGCATCTTGCCCTTGGCGTCGATCACCGAGCCCACGTCCTCGTCGGCCACCTCCTCGCCGAGGATCATCTCGTTGTGCGCCTTGCCCGACGGGATCATCGGGAAGCAGTTGGTGAGGTTGGCCACGCGGCAATCAAACAGCACCGGTTGCGGCGTCTTGATCATTTCGCGGATCGCATCGTCCAGCTCGCCGGGCTTGGTGGCCCGGATGCCGACGCAGCCATAGGCCTCCGCCAGCTTCACGAAGTCAGGCAGCGACTCGGTGTAGGAATGCGACAGGCGATTGCCGTGCAGCAGCTGCTGCCACTGGCGCACCATGCCCATATACTGGTTGTTCAGGATGAAGATCTTGATGGGCAGGTCGTACTGGATGGCGGTGGACATCTCCTGCATGGTCATCAGCACCGAGGCATCGCCCGCGATGTCGATGACGAGGGACTTCGGGTGCGCCTGCTGCACGCCCACCGCGGCGGGAAGGCCGTACCCCATGGTGCCAAGGCCGCCCGAGGTCATCCAGCGGTTCGGCTCCTCGAAGCGGTAGAACTGCGCGGCCCACATCTGGTGCTGGCCCACTTCCGTGGTGATGTAGGTGTCGAGGTCCTTCGTCAGCTCATAGAGCCGCTCCACCGCGTATTGCGGCATGATGACGTCGGCGTTCTTGCGGTACTTGAGGCAGTCCTTGGCCTTCCAGGTCTCGATCTGCTTCCACCAGGCGTCGAGCGCCTTCTTGTCCAGCGAGAGCGACTTCGACTTCCAGACGCGGATCATGTCCTCCAGCGCATGGGCCACGTCTGCGACGACGGGGATCTCGACGCGCACCGTCTTGTTGATGGAGGACGGGTCGATGTCGATGTGGATCTTGCGCGAATTGGGCGAGAAGGCGTTCAGGCGGCCGGTGATGCGGTCATCGAAGCGCGCGCCGACGCAGATCATCACGTCGCAGTCATGCATGGCGAGGTTGGCCTCGTACATGCCGTGCATGCCGAGCATGCCGAGCCAGTTCTTGCCCGACGCCGGATAGGCGCCCAGCCCCATAAGCGTGGAGGTGATCGGGATGTTGGTCAGCTCGACGAATTCGCGCAGCAGCTTGGAGGCCGTGGGACCGGAGTTGATGACGCCGCCGCCGGTGTAGAGCACCGGCCGCTTGGCCGTGGCGATGAGCTCCACCGCGGCGCGGATGGCGTTCTGGTCCGGCTTCACCTTGGGGCGGTAGGTCTTGTGCTCGATGTTCTTGGGGCCGACGTAGCGGCCCTTGGCGAACTGCACGTCCTTCGGAATGTCGACGACGACCGGGCCCGGGCGGCCATGGGTGGCGACGTAGAAGGCCTCATGCAGGATGCGGGCGAGGTCGTTGACGTCCTTCACCAGATAGTTGTGCTTGGTGCAGGGGCGCGTGATGCCGACCGTGTCGCATTCCTGGAAGGCGTCGCTGCCGACGAGGTGGGTGGGCACCTGGCCGGTGATGCAGACCATGGGGATCGAGTCCAGCAGCGCGTCCGTGAGGCCCGTCACGGCGTTGGTGGCACCGGGGCCGGAGGTGACGAGGACGACGCCGCACTTGCCGGTGGAGCGGGCATAGCCCTCCGCCGCGTGGGTGGCACCCTGCTCGTGGCGCACCAGGATGTGCTCGACCTTTTCCTGCTGGAAGATCTCGTCATAGATCGGAAGCACCGCGCCGCCGGGGTAGCCGAAGATGTGCTCGACCCCCTGGTCCTGCAGTGCCTTCAGCACGATTTCGGCGCCCGTCATCTCGTTCGTGGCCATCTCAAACCTCTTGGACTGTTCCGTTCCGTCAAACACGCATTGATCGTTCAGGCAATAAAAAAGGCCCCCGAGGGAGCCTGATTTCCGCGCAACACCACCTGGTCCTAGAGGTATCAAACCTCCCCGGCGTTGCGCGGACCTACTACGAGAATACTGTTCATGGCGCGACTTTTTACGTGGGTGGAGAGGAAAGGTCAAGGGGTGGAGCGCGGAACATCCGCCGGTCAGGGTTTCCAGTGGGCCATCTGCCCGCGCCACCAGGTGAGCTGGCGCTTGATGTATTGGCGGGTCGCGGCTTGCGCGCGGGCAATCGCCTCCGCGAGGCTGGTCTCGCCCTTCAGATGCGCGATGAGTTCAGGCAAGCCGATGGCGCGCATGGCGGGGAGCGAAGGGTCCAGCCCCATCATGCGGCGGGCCTCATCCAGCGCGCCCTGCTCCACCATGAACCCGAAGCGGGCGTCGGCGCGGGCGTGGAGATCCGCGCGGGGCACGTCCATGAAGATACGTTCGACCGTAACGCCTGCGAGCGGTGCGTCATGCTGGCCCTCGCGCTGCCAGTCGAGGAGCGAGCGGCCGGTCGCCTCCACCACCTCCAGCGCGCGGCTGATGCGCTGGCGGTCCGTGGGGTGGAGACGGGACGCCATGGCGGGGTCGCGTGCCGCCAGTTCAGCATGGATGTCGCCGGCGAAGCTGCGCCAGCGGGCGCGGACCTCCTCCGGAATCTCGGGCACGGGGGCGAGGCCGCGTTCCAGGGCGCTGAAATAGAGCCCGGTGCCGCCGGTGACGATGGGGAGCAGCCCCTGCTCCCAGGCGCGTTCGAGTTCGCGCCGTGCCTCCGCCGCCCAGGCGGCCACCGAATAGGTCTGTTCCGCCGCGACGTGGCCATAGAGGCGGTGCGGCGCAAGCGCCTCCTCCTCCGGCGTGGGGCGGGCGGTGAGGATGCGGAGTGGCGCATAGACCTGCAGCGCGTCGGCGTTGATGATGACGCCGTTCCGCTCACGCGCCAGGTTCAGCGCGAGGGCGGACTTGCCGCTGGCGGTGGGGCCTGCAATAAGCAGCGCGCGTTTTTCAATCGTGGCGGTCATATGGATTCCGTTCTCGTCCTCATAGCAGCACCGGGCTCCCGCGCAATCGGCCCGCGCGTGGTGGAGCTGCTGCGCGACCTCGGCGGCGGTGCCCCGCACTGGCTGAGCGAGGGCGAGGCCTGCGAGGTGCCGGATTTCGAGCGGATTGCCGAATTCATGGTGGACATCCGCCAGTTCCCCATCGATGCCGCCGTGGTCTCGATCCACAACCGGCGCAAGCGGCTGCTGATCGCCGACATGGACTCGACCATGATCCAGCAGGAATGCATCGACGAGCTGGGCGTGATGGCGGGGGTTGGCGAGCGCATCAAGGACATCACGGCCCGCGCCATGCGGGGCGAGCTGGATTTCGAAGGCGCCCTCACGGAGCGGGTGAAGCTGCTGAAGGGGCTCGATGCCGGGATCATCGACCGGATCATCCGCGAACGGATCACCTACATGCCGGGCGGGCGCACGCTGATCGCCACGATGAAGGCGCATGGGGCCTATACCGCGCTCGTCTCCGGCGGGTTCACGCCCTTCACGGCGCGCGTGGCGGCGGAACTCGGCTTCGACGAGAACCAGGCGAACGAGCTGATCATCGCGGACAAGCTGCTCACCGGCGAGGTGGGATATCCGATCCTCGGACAGCAGGCGAAGGTGGAGGCCTTGCGGCGCATCAGTGCAAGGCTCGGCCTCGACCCGGCGGACGCGATCGCGGTGGGTGACGGGGCAAACGACCTCGCCATGCTGGCGGAGGCGGGCATGGGCGTTGCGCTGCACGCCAAGCCGCATGTGCAGGAAGGCTCCCTCATCCGCATCAACCACGGCGACCTGACGGGGCTGCTCTACCTCCAGGGCTATTCGCGCGCGCAGTTCGCCGCTTCGTGATGCCGTCATCCCGGCGAAGGCCGGGATCCCGCTTGTTTCCTCACGCGCTGACGCAAGAAGCTGGATTCCGGCGTTCGCCGGAATGACGCCCTTTGGGGGCGAGCGTGCGCCTCCGCACACTTGCGGTTCGCCCGATCTTTTGCCAGCATTCCGGCAACAAAACACGGGAGGGCACGACATGGCCGCAGATGAAAACCGCAAATACGTGATGGGCGAAGAGAGGCTGCCGAAGAGCTGGTACAACATCGCCGCCGACCTGCCCGCCATGCCGCCGCCTCCCCTTCACCCCGGCACGATGCAGCCGGTGGGCCCGGACGACCTGGCACCGCTGTTCCCCATGGAACTCATCATGCAGGAGGTGAGCGGCGAGCGCGAGATCGCCATTCCGGAACCGGTGCGCGACATTTACCGCATGTGGCGGCCGACACCGCTGTACCGCGCCCACGGCCTCGAGAAGGCGCTGGGGACGACGGCGAAGATCTACTACAAGTATGAGGGCGTGAGCCCCGCGGGCTCCCACAAGCCCAACACCGCCGTGCCGCAGGCCTTCTACAACAAGGAAGCGGGGGTGAGGAAGCTGGTGACCGAGACGGGTGCCGGGCAGTGGGGTTCTTCCCTTTCATTCGCGGGCGCGCTGTTCGGGATCGACGTCAAGGTCTACATGGTGAAGATCTCCTACAACCAGAAGCCCTACCGGCGGGCACTGATGGAGGCCTATGGCGGAAAATGCGTGGCGAGCCCCTCGCTCGAGACCGCGGCGGGCCGCCACATCCTCGCCGCCAACCCGGACTCGAACGGCAGCCTCGGCATCGCGATTTCGGAAGCCGTCGAGGTGGCTGCCTCCAACCCGGATACCAAATATGCGCTGGGCAGCGTGCTGAACCACGTGCTGCTGCACCAGACGGTGATCGGCATCGAGGCGATCGAGCAGATGGAACAGGCGGGCGCGCAGCCGGACATCATCGTGGGCTGCACCGGCGGCGGATCGAACTTCGCAGGGCTGACCTTCCCCTTCCTCGGCCAGCAGCTCAGGGGCGGCAAGAAGGTGAAGGTCATCGCGGCGGAGCCGGCGGCCTGCCCCTCCCTCACGCGGGGCAAATATGCCTATGACTTCGGCGACACCTCGCACATGACGCCGCTGGTCAAGATGCACACGCTGGGCTCCACCTTCATGCCACCGGGCTTCCATGCGGGGGGCCTGCGCTACCACGGCATGGCGCCGATGGTGTCGCACCTGAAGGAACTGGGCCTGATCGAGGCCGAGGCCTACACGCAGAACGCCTGCTTCGAGGCGGGCGTGCTGTTCGCGCGCACGGAGGGAATTCTGCCGGCACCCGAAGCCAACCACGCGGTGCGCGGCGCCATCAACGCCGCCATCAAGGCCAAGGAGGACGGCACCTCGCCGGTGATCCTGTTCGGCCTGTGCGGGCATGGCCACTTCGACATGCAGGCCTACATGGACTACCAGGCGGGCAAGCTCGAAGACCGCATGTATGACCAGTCGGCCCTCGACGCCTCGCTCGAGAGCCTGCCGAAGATCGCGGCGGAGTGACGGTCTATTCCTGCCAGCGGCTGGAGATCGCGCGGCTGAGGCCGACCGAGATGGTCGACGCCGCGCATGTCCGCCGCATCGCGGAAGACATGAAGCGGGACGGCGTGCAGCGCCGCCCCGTTCTGGTGGAGCGGTCCTCGCTGGCCATTCTCGACGGGCACCACCGGTTCCGCGCGGCGGAGATGCTGGGGCTGTCCCACGTCAACGCGGTGCTGATCTACTATGACGACCCGCGGCTGACGCTGTCCTCATGGACGGATCGGGTCTTCACGCAGGCCGAGGTTCTGGCCGCTGCGGAGAGCGGTGAATTGCTGCCGGCGAAGTCGACGCGGCATATCCTGGAGCCTGAAGTGCCGGATGTGCCGGTTTCGCTGGCCGCGCTGAACGCGGAGGCGGAGGGTTAATCTTCCGCTGAAGAAACCGAGCGCCTCGCCAATCAGCATGCGCGGAGCGAAAGCTGGATCCCGGCCTTTGCCGGGATGACGGCACCCCTCGGCCTACTCAGCGCATTTCGGACTGCATGCTGCCCCTGCCGCACCCGCTCCATGAAGTGCGTCACCCCGGCCTGCGCCGGGATGACGGCGGTGTGTGTGGCCAGCGCCTCTATTCCTTCAGCTTCAGCGCGATGAAGCGCATGTCGGCCTGTTTGCCGCCCTTGGCGATCAGCAGGAGGATCGAGTTCTTGTTGGCCTTGCGGGCCTCTTCCACGCGGGCGGAGATGTCGGCGGCGCCAAGGACTTCCTTTTCGCCCGCCTCGGTGATCACGTCGCCGGGCTGGAGCCGCTTGTCGGCGGCGGGGCCGTCACTGGCGACTTCCGTCACCACGGCGCCGTTCACCTCCTTGTCGATGCCGTACTGCGTACGCAGATCATCCGTCATGGAGGAGACCGTCATGCCGAGGACGGTGACGACGGCGGGAGCGGGCTGGCCGGGCGTGCCCTGCTGGCCGGAGGCCTCGGCCATCTTCTCACTGTCTTCGAGGCGGCCCACCTCGGCCATGACGCTCAGCTCCTCGCCCTTGCGGAGGAGCTTCACCGGAACCTTGGTGCCGATCGGCGTTTCAGCCACGATCTTCGGCAGATCGCGCATGGAGGACACGGGGCGGCCGTTGAACTCGATGATCACGTCACCCGCCTGGATGCCCGCCTTCTCGGCCGGGCCCGTGGGTGTCACGTCCGCCACCAGCGCGCCCTGCGCCTTGCCGAGGTTGAGGCTTTCGGCGATGTCGTCCGTCACCGACTGGATCTTGACGCCGAGCCAGCCGCGCCGCGTCTCGCCGAACTGGATGAGCTGGCTGATGACGTTCTTCGCCGTGTTGGCCGGGACCGAGAAGCCGATGCCCACCGAGCCGCCCGAAGGCGAGAAGATCGCGGTGTTGATGCCCATCACCTCGCCCTTGAGGTTGAACAGGGGGCCGCCGGAATTGCCCTTGTTGATGGCGGCATCCGTCTGGATGAAGTCGTCATAAGGGCCGGCGTTGATGTCACGGTTGCGGGCGGACACAATGCCGAGCGACACCGATCCGCCGAGGCCGAAGGGGTTGCCGATGGCCATCACCCATTCGCCGATGCGCAGCTTGTCGCTGTCGCCGAAGGAGACGACGGGCAGCGGCTTCTCCGGCTTCACGCGGATCACCGCGAGGTCCGTCTTGGGGTCGCGGCCCACGAGTTCGGCCTTCAGCACGCTGTCGTCATGGAAGCGCACCTCGATGGTTTCCGCCCCCTCGACCACGTGGTTGTTGGTGACGATGATTCCGGACGGATCGACCACGAAGCCGGAGCCCATGGAGGTCATGCGCTGCTGCGGCTGCGCGCCGGGGCCGCGGCGCAGGAAGTCCTCGAAGAAGTCGCGGAAGGGGTTGTTGGGATCATCCTCCGGCGCCGGCTGGCCGGGCTCTGTGCCGGGAGGTGTGCCGGGCACGGTCTGCCCCGTTTCGGACGGGGTTGCGGCGCCGGCCTCGATGGTGATCTCGACCACGGCCGGGAGCAGCCTGTCGGCGAGGTCCGCCACGGAGGGCAGTTCCTGAAGCTGCGGCTGGGTGGGAGTAAGGTTCTCGCCCGGCGCCGGGGTCTGGTTGATCTGCGGCGACTGCGCGGTGGTCTGCGCCTCCGCGGCCGCGAGGCCAAGCAGGCTCAGGCCGGCGGCGGCCGCGATTGCCCGAACACCCGTGATCTTTCCGTTTATCATTCGCCCTTCTCCCTCCGGACCCTCAGTTCAACGCGCTCCGCACCAGCCACACCACCACGACGCCCACCGCCATGGCGGCGACGCCACCAATACGCAGCTGGTCGTCGGAAAGTTTCTGCATGGCCAGCATCATGGCCCTGAGCTGGGCCGGAACCAAGGCATAAAGAAGACCCTCGATCACGAGAACGAGACCGAGGGCCGTCAGCAGGTCAACAATCATTGAGCAGGCTGGGCGGGTGCCTGTGCAGGCGCCGCCGCCGGAGCGGGAAGCGGGTTCGGCGTGGACTGCGGCAAGGTGCCGGAGGCGTTCTGGCCGCCGAAATACTTGAAGAACTCCGAGTCCGGGTTGAGCACCATCGTCGTGCCCTGCGTGCCAAGGCTCTTCGCATAGGCCTGCATGGAGCGGTAGAAGCTGAAGAACTCCGGATCCTGCTGGAAGGCCTCGGCGAAGACGCGGTTGCGCTCCGCGTCACCCTGGCCGCGGATGATTTCCGATTCCTTGCGCGCCTTGGCCAGCATCTCCGTCACCGAGCGGTCGGTTTCGGCGTTCATGCGGGTCTTGGTGGCCTCGCCCTGGGAGCGGATGTCCTGGGCCAGCGCCTTGCGCTCGGATTCCATGCGGCGGTAGGTCTGCTCCAGCACGTTCTCCGAAAGGTCGGTGCGGCGCACGCGCACGTCCACGATCTCGATACCGAGGGTTTCAGCCTCCTCGCGCAGCTGGTCGCGGATCTCGCGCATCATCACCGCGCGGTCGGACGAAAGAGCCGCGTCGAAGGAGCGGCGGCCATAGGTCTGGCGCAGCGCCGCGTCGAGGCGGGCCGCCACGCGGGCTTCGGCCTGCAGGAGGTCGGCGCCCAGCGTTTCACGGAACAGGCGGGCGTCCTTGATGCGGGCCAGCGTGATGGCGTCGACGATATAGACCTGCGAGGCCACGTCCTGCACCGGGCGGTCGTTGTTCTCCCAGATGATGATCCGGTCCTCGATCTTGGTGACCGTGTCGGCGAAGGGCATCTTGAAATAGAGGCCCGGCTGTTCCACCACGCGGTTGATGTCACCGAAGCGGAGGACCAGCGCCTTGTGCTTCTCGTCCACCACGAAATAGGACATGTAGAACAGCACCACGAAAGCGGCGGCGAGGATGCCCAGAATTGTCTTGTACATGAGTGTGTCTCCCCTGGGCGATCAGTTCTGCGGTGCGGGCTGGCGGCGCTGCAGTTCAGGCAGCGGCAGATAGGGGACGACCCCCTGCCCGTTCGCACCCTGCTCGACGATCACCTTGTTGGTCTGGGCCAGGATCTGCTCCATGGTTTCGAGGAAGATGCGCTCACGCGTGACGCCCTGGGCATTCCTGTACTGCTCGTAGACGGAGAGGAAGCGTGCCGCCTCACCTTCCGCCTGAGAGACGGTGGCGGCCTTGTAGCCGCTGGCGTCCTCGATCAGCTTCGCGGCTTCACCCTCGGCCAGACGGGACTGCTGGTTGCGGTACTGCTCGGCCTCGTTGATGAGCTGCTGCTGGTTCTGCCCGGCGCGGACGACTTCGGCGAAGGCATCGGCCACCTCGCGCGGGGGCTGCACGTCGCCGAGGTTGATCGAGGTCACGGTGACGCCCGCCTGGTACTCGTCCAGGAGCTTCTGGGTGATCTCCATTACCTGCGCCTCGACGGTGTTCTTGCCGGTCGTCAGGATGGCCTGGGCGCGGGTCTGGCCCACCACCTCGCGCATGGCGCTCTGGGAGACGGAGCGGATGGTGCGCTCCTGGTCGGCCACGTTGAAGAGGAAGCTCTGCGCATCGTTGATGCGCCAGAAGACGGAGAAGGGAACCGAGATGATGTTCTTGTCCGACGTCAGCATCTGGCCTTCGCCGCCCTCATTGCCGATGTTGATCTGGCGGACGGCGCCGACGCGCGGCTTTTCCATCGTCTCCACCGGCCACAGGGCGAAATGCAGGCCGGGCTCGGCCACGCGGTCAAACGTGCCGAAGCGGAGCACCACGCCGCGCTCGTCCGGCTGAACCTGGTAGATGGAGTTGTAAACCACGAACAGCGCGATGAGCACGATGGGCAGAATCCAGCCGAAGCGGCCGCCGCCGCCCTGCGGCAGCACCTGCTTCAGCCTGTCCTGGCTCTTGCGGATGAGGTCGTCGAGGTCCGGCGGATTGGGGCCGCGGCCTCCCTGGTTCGGCCGGCGAGGGCCCCCGCCGCCGCCCTGCCCCCATGGTCCCTGGCCCCAGGGGCCCTGGTTACCGCCACCGCCTTCGGAATTCCACGGCATTCAATTCACCCTTTTTGTTCTGGTCGTGGTGATACGCATCTCGCCGCACGATATAGGTACGCTGCGGCACAATGTCCACGGCATTGGAAACCTTACATTTTCTTCATGCGGTCCAGGACGCGCAGGATGAAGGAAGCGGTGTCCTTCTCAGCCCGGGGGTGGACTTCGCGGGCCACCTCCCGCCACTCGCCCGGGTCGGGAGTTGGAAAATGGGTGTCGCCCTCCACCTCCAGGTCGACCTCGGTCAGGTAGAGGCGGTCCACGTGGGGCCAGAACAGGCGGTAGACCTCGCCGCCGCCGATCACCGCCACCTCGGGCGCGTCCGCGCACAGCGCCAGCGCCTCCTCGGCGCTCGCCACCACCTCCGCGCCTTCGGCGGCGAAATCCGTCTGCCGCGTGATCACGATGTTGCGGCGCCCCGGGAGCGGCTTTTTCGGCAGGCTGTCCCACGTCTTGCGGCCCATCACCACGGGCTTTCCCATGGTGATCTCCTTGAAGCGCTTCAGGTCCGAGGAAATGTGCCAGGGAAGGCCGCCCTCCCGCCCGATCACGCCATTGCGCGAGACGGCCACCACGTAGGAAATCATGATCCGAGCCTTTCCAGCGCCTCGCCCGAGAGCCGGCAGAGGCAGTTGCCATCCTCGATGTCGGCACCCACCGAGCCATAGAGCCGGCGGGCATCCGCGTTCCACCCCATCATCAGCCAGGTGATGGCCGGAAGATCGCGGGCGACGGCAAGACGCGCCACCGCCTTCAGAAGTTCGCGCCCGATGCCCCGGCGGCGGAAGCCCGGCAGCACGGAGAGATCCTCGAGGTAGAGGGTTTCACGGCCCCGGAAGGTCGAATAGCTCCGTTGCCAGATGGCGCAACCGGCGGGCTCCCCCTCCCAGAAGGCGATGAGCGCGCCGTTGACGGCGGCGGGATCGGAGAGGAAGCGCTCGTAATCGGCGGGTTTCGCCGTGAAATCCTGTTCATGGCCGTGGTGCACGGCCAGTTCGCGCACCATGGCGTGGAGGATGGCGCCGTCACCCGCCGCCGCCGCGCGGATCGTCATGCTCATGAGGCCAGCGCTTCGAGTTCCGGGCCGGAGACGCGGTAAACCGTCCACTCATCCATCGGCTTCGCGCCCATCGCCCGGTAGACGGCGATGGACGGCTCGTTCCAGTCCAGCACCCACCACTGGAGGCGCGGCAGGCCTTCATCCACGCAGCGCCGGGCGAGGTGCTTCAGCAGCGCCTTGCCGATGCCCCGGCCGCGAAGCGGCGGCTCGACGAACAGGTCTTCGAGATAGATCCCGGCCTTTCCGGCGAAGGTGGAGAAATTGTAGAACCAGAGCGCGAAGCCCGCGGGCTCGCCCTGCCAGAAGGCCAGGTCGCAGTGGCAGCGCGGGGTGGTGCCGAACAGGGCCTCGCCGATGTCGGCCTCAGTGGCGGCCACCTCGTGCAGCAGCTTTTCGTAGTCGGCGAGCTTGCGGATGAAGCCAAGGACCAGCCCCTCCTCGCCCGGCCGGGCCTGCCTGATCTCGATCGTCACGCCGAACCTCCCTGGCTTGTGAAGATGATGAGCCCGTAAGTCGCGTTCCAGGCGCTGTGGCAGGCGATCGTCACCCACAGGCTGCCGAAGCGGTACATCAGCCAGCCGAAGATCAGCCCCATGACGAAGATGAGGCCGATCGAAAGCCACGGCTCCGAGGAATGGAGCAGCGCCCACAGGGCGGCCGTCACCACGGTGGTGCCCGACACGCCGAGGCGCGTGCGCGACAGGGCGGCGAAGAGCTGGCCGCGGAAGATCACCTCCTCCGCCAGCGGCGCGCCGATGGCGATGGACGGGAAGACGAGCAGGAAGAGCAAGGGCTCGTTCGCGATGTCGAACATCGCCTCCTTCACCAGCCCCGCCGAGCCCGATTCCGGCGACTGGCCGTTGGGCCCCGGCGTGTATTGCGTGAGGTCGATGCCGAGCACCAGCACGATGATCATGATGGCGGCATACATGGCCAGCATGAAGGCGCCGATCACCGCGGCCCATCCCATGCCCGTGAACTTCGGGGCGCGCAGGCTCAGGACGTCGCGCGGGTCGGCCCCGCCGCGGCCCGCCAGCCACCAGGCCGCGGCCGCAACCAGCAGCGAGGCAGGGAAGATGATGACGAGGCTGGCCTTCACCAGGCTGCGCGTGTCCGACAGGTCGCCGCCGAAGAAGCCGTGCAGCACGGCGAGCGACAGGGCCAGCTGCAGGACCTGGTGCAGCAGCACGAGGCCCACGGCGGCGGCGAGCGCATAGCCCAGCCCGACGGGGTTCCAGGGCGTGTAGAGCCTGCGGAAGAATCCGCCGGCGAAATCCTCTCCCATCATGCTCATACCGCGACCGGGGCCGCGATGTGGGGGTGGGAGTGGTAGCCCGCGATCTCGAAATCCTCGAAGCGGAAATCCGTGATCTCGCTCACCTCCCGCCGGATGACGAGGTGCGGCAGGGGCAGCGGCTCACGCGTCAGCTGCTCGTCCGCCTGGGTCAGGTGGTTGAGGTAGAGGTGCGCGTCGCCCAGGGTGTGGATGAATTCGCCCGGCTCAAGCCCCGTCACATGCGCCACCATGTGGGTCAGGAGCGCATAGGAGGCGATGTTGAAGGGAACGCCCAGGAAGATATCCGCCGAGCGCTGGTAGAGCTGGCAGGAGAGCTTTCCGCCCGCCACGTAGAACTGGAACAGGCAGTGGCAGGGCGGCAGCGCCATGCGGTCCACGTCCGCCGGGTTCCATGCGGTGACGATGAGGCGGCGCGAATCGGGCGACTTGCGGATGCGCGCGATGACGTCCGAGAGCTGGTCGATGGCGGAGCCGTCGCGCGCCGGCCAGGAGCGCCACTGCGCGCCATAGACGGGGCCGAGATCGCCGTTCGCGTCCGCCCACTCGTCCCAGATCGTGACCTTGTTCTCGTGCAGGTAGCGGATGTTTGTGTCGCCCCGGATGAACCACAGGAGCTCGTGGATGATCGAGCGCAGGTGCAGCTTCTTGGTGGTGACCAGCGGGAAGCCCTGGCTCAGGTCGAACCGCATCTGCCAGCCGAAGACGGAGAGCGTGCCGGTGCCGGTCCGGTCTTCCTTGCGGTGGCCATGCGTGCGCACGTGCCGCATCAGGTCATGATATTGCCTCATGCCCGGGACGTTAGACGATCCCGCGGGCAAAACAAAGTGATGGCCCTCACCCGCGCCGCAGCCGCTGCCGGGCGCCGGAGGTGTTTGCCACATGGCCCGGAACCCGCTGCGAAATCCGAAACTTCCCCTTCCCTTCCGCCCCCTGCCTCCTTATATTCGGGGCGTCATGCCGCAAGGCCTGACTATGGCGATAAACGGTGATCGTAATAAACCTTTCGGACCCGGGGGCAGTACCCGGCGCCTCCACCACGGACCGCCCTTTCCCGGCGGCCCGTGATGGGGGCGAAACAGGATCGACGAGGGCGTAAAGGGTTGCTTTTTGCTCGTGATGGTTCCGACGTTATCGGGCTAAACATATAGTTGCCAACGACAACTATGCTCCGGTCGCGGTGGCTGCGTAAGCAGCCTGAGCACCGAAATCAAAGTCCTTGGGCTTAGCCGTTCAAGGCGGGGTTCGCCGGCACCTGGCAACAGAAGCCGGCACTTTCATTTTCAGACCAGAGGGCTTGCAGAGGGATTGTTCGTGCGCATATATTTGCGCATGGAGCGGGACAGCCGGAAGATCATCGCACGCCTCAAGGAGGATGGCTTCGAGCTGGTGAGCATACGCGGTTCCCACCACAAGTTCCGCAAGGGCGACAAGACCATCATCGTTCCTCACCCCAAGAAGGATCTCCCCTCCGGCACGGCCCGCGCAATCGCCAAGGACGCGGGGTGGATATGAAGGAGAATTCCATGCGGTACTTCATTGCACTGGTTCACAAGGACGAAGACTCCAGCTTCGGGGTCGCGTTTCCGGACGTACCCGGTGTCTATTCCGCCGCCGACGACATGGCGGACCTCATCCCGCAAGCTGCCGAGGCTCTGAACCTGTATGCGGAAGATACGCCCCTTCCCGGGCCGCGCAGCCTCGAGCAGGTCCGGCAGGACCCAGCAGTAGCGGCGGAGCTGGCCCAAGGCGCATTTCTCGTCGCGGTTCCCTTTATCGAAAATGACGCCAAGATCGTCCGGATCAACGTCAGCATGGAAAGCGGCATGGTGAAAGCGATCGACGCCGCCGCGAGCGCCCGGAATCTAACCCGTTCGGCCTTCCTCGCCCAGGCCGCCCGGCACGAGATCGAGCGGTAGTTGTAATCCATCAACACAGCGGATGACTTTGCGTCCCGCCCCCGGCTATGGTACGGGCGAGGCCGAAAACGCGAAAACCCGGATTCCAGCATGCCTGAAGACTTGATGCGCTATGACCTGCTCGCCCAGAACGCCCTGAAGGGCGTGGTCCGCGAGGCGCTGCGCATTGCCGAGACAACCGGCCTGCCGGGGGAACACCATTTCTACATCGCCTTCAACACCCGCGCGCCCGGCGTGCAGCTGTCCGAAAAGATCGCGCACCGCTACCCGCGCGAGATGACCATCGTCCTGCAGCACCAGTACTGGAACCTGCGGGTCCTGGACGACCGCTTCGAGGTGGAACTCTCCTTCGACAATGTGCCCGAGCAGCTGGTCATCCCCTTCGACGCGGTGAAGGGCTTCCTGGACCCGGCGGTGCAGTTCGGCCTGCAGTTCGAGACGGCCAACACCGAGCGCCGCCCGCGCGAGGTGGAGGCGGCCAAGCCCGCGCCCGCCAAGGCGGAGGCGGAGGCCCCGGCTGCGGCCGAGAAGAAACCGGCGGAGGTGGCCGTGGCGCAGGACGAGGCCGCCAAGGTGGTCTCCCTCGACCAGTTCCGGAAGAAGTGAGACCCGCCATGATCCTTCGCGCACTGTTCGCCGCCGCCCTGCTGGCGGCCTTTGCCGGGATGGACGGAGCGGCGGCGCAATCCGCCTCCGACGCACAGGCGCTGGCCGCCATGAGCGACAAGGAACTCATGAAGCTTCCCGCCAAGAAGGTGTTCGGCGGCCAGAAGGGCCCGACGACGAGCCTCAAGTCACGCGCCATCGGGTCCTACGCCAAGGGCTGCATGGCGGGCGGCCGGGCGCTGGAAGTGGACGGGCCGGCCTGGCAGGTGATGCGCCTGTCCCGCAACCGCAACTGGGGCCACCCGAATCTGGTGGCGCTGGTGGAGCGCCTCGCGGTGGAGGCGAAGGCGAAGGACGGCTGGAACGGGCTCCTCGTCGGAGATCTGGCACAACCGCGCGGCGGCCCCATGCTCTCCGGCCATGCCAGCCACCAGGTGGGCCTCGACGCCGACGTCTGGCTGACGCCGATGCCGGACCGCACCCTGTCGCGCAAGGAACGCGAGGAAATCCAGGCGACCGTCGTGGTGAAAGACCGCAAGCACATCGACCCCAAGGTGTGGACGGAGGCGCATGCGCGCCTCATCAAGCGCGCCGCCTCATACCCCGAAGTCTCCCGCATCTTCGTCCACCCGCCGATCAAGGCGGAGCTGTGCAAATGGGCCAAGGGCAAGGGCGACTGGCTGGCCAAGGTGCGCCCCTATTTCGGGCACAACTATCACTTCCACATCCGCATCAGTTGCCCCGAGGGCTCGCCCTCCTGCAAGAATCAGCCCGACCCCCGCCCCAATGACGGCACAGGCTGCGGAGACGAGCTGGCCTACTGGATGGGAGACAAGCCATGGCCCAAGCCGCCGAAGCCCGATGCGAAGCCGCAAAAGCCCGCCAAGCCTGCCCCGCCCTTGACACTTTCAGCGCTTCCTGCTGAATGCCGCGCGGTCGTGACGGCCGAATAGCCGCCGGTGAACAGACAGGGAGCAGCGCCGCTGGCGCCTTGCCCATGCAGAACCAGATCGCGCAGCCGCACGGCCTAAGACAGTCATCGCTGAAACTCGCCTTCGCCACCATCGGCGTGGTGTTCGGCGACATCGGCACCAGCCCGCTCTATGCCATGCGCGAGGCGCTGCACCCGGTGGTGGCCGCCGGAGGCGACCTTCGCGCGGCGGTGCTCGGCGTCGCATCCCTGCTCATCTGGGCGCTGATCCTCATCGTCACCCTCAAATACGTGGTCTTCCTGATGAAGGCCGACAACAAGGGCGAAGGCGGGATCCTGTCGCTCGTCGTGCTGGTGGAGACGCTGCTGCAGAAGAAGGGCGGCTTCGTGCTGGCGCTCGGCATGATCGGCGCGGCCTTCTTCTTCGGCGATGCGATGATCACGCCGGCCATGTCGGTTCTCTCGGCGGTCGAGGGCCTCAAGGTGGTGAACGAGGGCTTCGAGCCCTATGTGGTGCCGCTCACCCTCACCATCCTGATCACGCTCTTCCTGTTCCAGTACAAGGGAACGGCTGGCGTTGCCTCGCTCTTCGCGCCCATCACCTTCATCTGGTTCCTGACGCTCGGCGTCATGGGCGTCATCCATATCTTCGACGACCCGCAAATCTTCCGCGCCTTCAACCCGGCCCATGGCCTGTCCATGCTGATCGAACGGCCGGGCCTCGCGCTGCTGGTCTTCGGGGGCGTGTTCCTGGCGGTCACCGGCGGCGAGGCGCTCTATGCCGACATGGGCCATTTCGGCGCCAAGCCGATCCGCGTCGCGTGGCTGTCGGTCGTCTTCCCGGGCCTCATCCTCAACTATCTGGGCCAGGGCGCCTTCATCATCACCCACCCGGAATCGGTCGAGAACCCGTTCTTCCTGATGGTCGAGGGGTGGTTCGTCATCCCGCTGGTGATCCTCGCCACGGCGGTGACGGTCATCGCTTCGCAGGCGGTGATCACGGGCGCCTTCTCCATCGCGCAGCAGGCGATGTCGCTCGGCCTGTTCCCGCGCATGAGCATCACCCACACGAGCGAAACCGAGCAGGGCCAGATCTATGTGAGCCAGATCAACTGGATGCTGCTCGTCGGGGTGGTCATCCTCGTGCTGGTGTTCAAGTCCTCCGGCAACCTCGCCTCGGCCTATGGCATCGCCGTCAACACCTCGATGATCGTGGACACGATCCTGGCCGCCATCTTCTTCTGGAAGTCGCGCGCCCTGCCCCGCATGCTGGTTATCCCGGCGATCCTGCTGTTCTTCGTGATCGAGGCGACCTTCCTCGCCGCCAACGGCCTCAAGCTGGCGAATGGCGGCTACGTTCCGGTTCTGCTCGGCGCCTCCATCATCATGCTGATGGTCACCTGGATGCGCGGCCGCCAGGCGCTGTCCGACAAGCTCAAGAAGGAATCGGTGGAACTGCTCCCCCTCCTCGAAAGCCTGGAACGCCGCCAGCCGACGCGCGTGGCGGGGGCCGCCGTGTTCCTGCAGACCGACAAGCTCTATGCGCCGAGCGCGCTGATGCACAACCTGAAGCACAATCGCGTGCTGCATGACCGGCTGGTGTTCATCACCGCCGAGACGACCAGCGCCCCACGGCTCGAGAACGAGGACCGCGTGGTGGTGAAGCAGCTGCCTTTGGGCGCCTGGCTGGTGGAGGCGCGCTTTGGCTACATGGAGCAGCCCGACGTGCCGAAGGCGCTGCGCGCCTGCGCGCCCTTCGGCCTCGAGATCGACCCGCGCCAGGCTTCCTATTTCCTCGGCCGCCGCGTCATCCGCATGTCGGCGCGCTCGGCGCTGCCCTTCTGGCAGCAGCGGATCTTCATCATGATGGCGAACCAGTCCGCCCGCGCCATCGAGTTCTTCCGCATCCCGCCCGACCGCGTGGTCGAGCTCGGCATGCAGATGAGCGTCTGACCCCCAAAGAACAGGAAAACGGCATGGCCCTGCTCGCACCCTTCTCCGCACCGGGACGCTTCTGGCGCGGCAACCTGCACACGCATTCCAACCTCTCCGACGGCGCGCTGGCCCCACACGCCGTGGTCGAGGCCTACAGGAACGCGGGCTATGACTTCATGCAGCTGTCCGAGCACTTCATCGGCAATTTCGACTTCCCCATCGCCGATACGCGGGCCTTCCGCGCCAACGACTTCACCACGCTGATCGGGGCGGAACTCCACGCGCCGGAAACCGCCGTGGGCGAGCTCTGGCACATCGTGGCCGCCGGCCTGCCGCTGGACTTCCCGCGCAACCTGGACGGCGAGACGGGCGTGCAAGTCGCCCGCCGCGCCCATGAGGCAGGCGCCTTCATCGGCATCGCGCATCCGGCCTGGTCGCAGCTCACCATCGAGGACGGACGCTCCATCGATTGCGCGCATGCGGTGGAAATCTACAATCACGGCTGCGCCATCGAGAACGACCGGGGCGACGGGTGGTATCTGCTTGACCAGATGCTCACCGAAGGCCGCCGCCTCAAGGCCTTTGCGACCGATGACGCGCATTTCAAGACGCCGGACCATTTCGGCGGCTGGGTGCATGTGAAGGCCGACAGCCTCGACCCTGACGCGCTTCTGACGAGCCTCAAGCAGGGTCTCTATTATTCGAGCATGGGGCCGCAGATTCACGCCATCGAGATGAACGGCAAGGAAATCTCGATCGCCTGCTCGCCGGTCGACACGATCACGGTGCTGTGCGGCACCTCGCGCACGGCGGTGCGGAACGGCCGCGCCATCACGGAGGCGAGCTTCGACCTCGCCAAGCTGGAAAAGGGCTGGCTGCTGAAGAAGCAGAGCGGCTGGTTCCGCGTCGTCGTCATCGACAATGCCGGAAAGCGCGCCTGGAGCAATCCCATCTGGTGGGACGAGATCAACTGACGGCCTTGCCGCTCTGGCTCGTCATCTGCGGGCTCGGCATCACCCAGATCATCGGCTGGGGCACGACCTATTACGCGCTGGGCGCCCTCTCGCAGGACATTGCGGCTGCCACGGGCTGGTCTCAGACGCTGATTTTCGGCGCCTTTTCCGCCGCCCTGCTTTTGAGCGGGCTCATCTCGCGGCGCGCCGGGCGGCTGACGGACCGGGTGGGTGGCCGCCGCGTGATGATGGCGGGGTCCGTCTGCGCCGCGCTGGGGCTCGCGGTGATCGGGCTCTTTCCCCACCCGGTGACCTATGTGGCGGGCTGGCTCGTGCTCGGGCTTGCCATGCGGCTGGCGACCTATGACGCGGCCTTCGCCAGCCTGACGCAGATCGCAGGCGCGGGTGCGCGGCGCGCCATCTCCTATCTCACGCTGTTCGGCGGCCTCGCCTCCACCGTGTTCTGGCCGGTGAGCCATTACCTGTCGATTGAGATCGGCTGGGCGAATACGCTTCTCGCCTATGCCGTGCTGCATCTCGTCGTGTGCCTGCCGCTGCACGCGCTTCTGCTGGGGCAAGCTCAGGGCGAGGGCCACGGAGACGGCGCGGCCTGGTCTGGCGGCGCTCACGCGTTGGCGAAGTCCCGCGCCCGGGCCATGGCGCTCTTCGCGGCGGCGCTGGCGCTGAACGGGCTCGTCTTCTCCTCGATCTCGGCGCATGCGGTGCCGCTTTTCGGAAAACTTGGCTTCGGCGGCGAGGAGGCCGTGTTCATGGCGGCCCTCATCGGCCCTGCGCAGGTGGCGAGCCGGCTGGGCGAGATCCTGATGGGCCGGCACCTCTCGGCCCTGCAGCTGGGCCTCCTCGCCTTCGGACTGCTTCCCGTGGCGATCGCGGTCTTCGCGGGGTTCGGCTTCTCCTGGCCCGCAGCCATCGCCTTCGCGCTGCTCTACGGGGCGTCGAATGGGCTCGTCACCATCGCCAAGGGGGCGGTGCCGCTGGCGCTGTTCGGGCCCAAGGGATATGGCGAAATCCTTGGCATCATCTCCGCCCCCAACCTGGTGCTGAATGCCGCGGCCCCCCTGCTCTTCGCCATGCTGCTGGGTGCTGCCTCGGCACAGGCGGCGCTGCTGGTGGCGGGCGGCGCGGCGCTGGCCTCCTGCCTGTTCATGGCGTGGCTCGCGCGCTCCCACGGGGTGGAGCGGTCAACTTCCGTCTGACTGGCGGGGCCCTTTGGGAAGTGATAATCAGCCCGCCGAAACCAACACGCAAGACCTGAGTTTTTTTCGAGGACTGCCATGACCAACACCCGCATCGAGACTGATACTTTCGGCCCCATCGAGGTGGATGCCACGAAATACTGGGGTGCGCAGGCGCAGCGCTCGATCGGCAATTTCAAGATCGGCTGGGAGAAGCAGCCGCTTCCCGTGGTGCGCGCACTCGGTATCGTGAAGCGCGCGGCGGCAGAGACCAACATGGCGCTGGGCCGCCTCGACAAGACCATCGGCGAGACCATCGTCAAGGCCGCGCAGGAGGTGATCGACGGCAAGCTGGACGAGCACTTCCCGCTCGTCGTGTGGCAGACGGGCTCCGGCACCCAGTCCAACATGAACGCCAACGAGGTGATCTCGAACCGCGCGATCGAGATGATGGGCGGCACCATGGGCTCCAAGAAGCCCGTGCACCCCAATGACCACGTGAACATGAGCCAGTCGTCCAACGACACCTACCCGACGGCCATGCACATCGCCTGCGCGGAAGAGGTGCAGCACCGGCTCATCCCCGCGCTGCGCCACCTGCACAAGGCGCTGGACGAGAAGGCGAAGCAGTGGTCCCACATCATCAAGATCGGCCGCACCCACACGCAGGATGCGACGCCGCTGACACTGGGACAGGAATTCTCCGGCTATGCCCAGCAGGTGGAGAACGGCATCAGGCGCATCGAGATGACCATGCCGATGCTGATGGAACTGGCCCAGGGCGGCACCGCCGTGGGCACCGGCCTCAACGCGCCGGTGGGCTTCGCCGAGATGGTGGCGGAGCGCATCGCGGCGATCACCGGCATGCCCTTCACCTCCGCCCCCAACAAGTTCGAGGCGCTGGCCGCCCATGACGCGATGGTGATGACGCATGGCGCCATCAACACGGTGGCGGTCTCGCTGTTCAAGATCGCCAATGACGTGCGCCTCCTCGGCTCGGGCCCGCGCTCAGGCCTTGGCGAGCTGTCGCTGCCCGAGAACGAGCCAGGCTCCTCCATCATGCCGGGCAAGGTGAACCCGACACAGTGCGAGGCCCTCACCATGGTGTGCGTGCAGGTGTTCGGCAACCAGGCGGCCCTGAGCTTCGCAGGGAGCCAGGGGCACTTCGAGCTCAATGTCTACAATCCGGTGATGGCCTACAACTTCCTCCAGTCGGTGCGGCTCATTTCGGATGCCGCGGTGAGCTTCACCGACAATTGCGTGGTGGGCATCGAGGCGCGTGAGGACAACATCAAGCGCGCGCTCGACAACTCGCTGATGCTGGTGACCGCGCTCGCCCCCAAATATGGCTATGACCGCGCCGCCAAGATCGCCAAGACGGCGCACAAGAATGGCACCACTCTGCGCGAGGAAGCGGTGAAGGACGGCATCCCGGCGGACGACTTCGACGCCATCGTCCGGCCGGAGGACATGATCGGTCCGAAGTGATGGGCGAGATCGTCAGCCTCAAGCTCCACCGCAAGCGCAAGGACCGCGCCGAAAAGGAAGCGCAGGCGGCTGAAAACCGCCTCGCCTTCGGCCGCAGCAGGCAGGAGCGCGAACTGACGGAAGCGCTGAACGAGAAGGCGCGCAAGGACGTCGACGCGCACAAGCGCGAGGAGTGATGGGGACGGACCTGAAGCGGTCTCTCTCCATCGCGGGGCACCGCACCTCGCTGTCCCTCGAGCCCGAATTCTGGGATGCGCTGAACAAGGCCGCCGCCACGCGCGGGCTTCCCCTTTCCACCCTCGTTTCCGAGATCGACCAGACGCGCGGCAGCCGCAACCTGTCCAGCGCGGTGCGCGTCTGGCTGCTGAAGGACCTGGAGCAGAGGACGGCCAGATAAGCCGGTCGGCTCCGCTTGCGCGCCTTCGCCGGGATGACGGCCCTAGAGGGCGGGCCTTTTCCCGATGACGGCGGTAGGGGGCGGGCCTTCGCCGGGGATGGCTGGCATCTTCCTATTGCGAGGGTGACGCGCCCGGCGGCGGGGAGATGACGACGGGGGCGCCCGGCGGCTTGGCGAGGATGATGGGCTCCACCGCCTGCGCCTGGGGGACCATCCGGCGCACCGGTGGCTTGGGCTTTGCCGGAACCTCCGCCGCGGCGCTCACCGGCTCCTCGACGGCTGCGGGCTTCGGCTTCTCGGCGAGGCGCGCAAGGCGGCGCCATGTGCGCAGTTCGCGCAGGCGCTGGCGGGTCTCCGCCTTGTTGATCTCGGCATTGGCGGCGCGCTCCGCCTCGATCTGGCGGCGCAGCCTGTTGGCCTCCGCCACCTGCATCTCGGCATGGACCTTGAGTTCGCGGCGGCGCAGCAGCAATTCGTCGCGCTGGGCGTAATAGGCCTGGAGCCGGGCCTCGTCCTCGATGCGCTGCTCCTCCTCCAGCTTGGCGAGGCGCTGCTGCTCCTGCTGCAGCCGTTCCAGCTCGTCGATGCCTTCCTGCATGATGGTGACGCCGAGCGCGGTCGCCAGTTCGGAGTTGTCCTCGCCCCGCGCCAGCGCCCGGGGCGGGCCCGCATAGGAGACGCTCATCGGCGGCAGGCCCTCACGCGCCTTGAGCTTCAGCGCGATGTCCATGTCGATCTGGCCCAGCGCCAGTTCGGCCAGCGTCCTCACCTCCACCCCGGCATCGGCGTCCTCGAAGGTGACGGGGGAAAAATTCACCTGCCCCTCCTTCACGTCGAGGCCACCGGAGATGGCGCCGAAATCGAGCCCCTGCCCGCTGCGCAGCGCATCGAAGACGCCAGAGATCCCTGCCGCATCCTTCGCCGCCGCCAGCGCCTCGGCGAAGGCCTTCGGCGTGAGGCCGAGCAGGCGGAAGCCGTCGAGCTTGTAACTGCCTTGGCCACGCATGGCGGCAAGGGCCCCGGCGGGGCTGCGTCCCTCGCTCTCGAAGCGGAGTTCGATCATGCCCAGTCCCGCCGCCACGGGCGCGCCGTCAATGGTGGCGAGCTGCCGTTCGAGATCCAGCGGCAGGCTGACGAAGCCGACCAGCCTGCGGCCCGCCTCCTGTGCAGTGGAGGTGAGCTCCACCTGGGCGGAGCGTCCGTCCCTGTCCTTGCCGAAGGCGACGAGCCGCGTTTCCCCCGGCTTCGCCTCAATGGCGACTTCGGCGTCGCGCGCGGCGAAATCCGGCAGGACCTCCAGCGTCGAGGGCGTCAGCCAGAACTGGCCTGTCAGCCCGAAGGGCAGCGCCCCGGCGAAACCCGTCTCGGGGCTGGGCTGAGGCCCGGTCCAGTCGAGCAAGGTGGCGGCCATCACGTCGCCCAGCCGGAGGGGGCCCGTGCTGAGGCGCGCCTCGGCCTGCAGCGAGGGCGACACGCTCGCGCTACCGCCGAAGGGCGCTTCGCCCAACTGGCCGGAGATGCCGGAGACCGTCCACTTCCCCTCGCCCCAGGAAAGGCGTGCTTCCCCGGTGAGAGCGGCCCTCGCTGCCGTGGCCGGAATGCCGGTCGCCGCGACGAGGCTCACCGCATCGGCGGCCTTGAGCGAGAGCTGACCGTCAAGGCCATAGCCCTCGGCCCAGGGATCGAACCTCCCGCGGTAATCGAAACGCGCGCCATGGGCCTGCAGCGTGGCGGTGGTGGCGAAGCCTTCGGCGGGCTTGCCCTCGATTTCGATGCGCAGCGCGCCGGGCTCGTTGTCGGCGCTCCAGCGCGAGAAGCCAAGCAGCGCCAGGATGCGGGCGGAGCTTGGCGCCGTGACCGCAAGGTTTCCCGAAAGGGCCATTCCCGGCAGCGCCGTGCCCTGGCCCGCGATGTTCAGTTCGCCCGCGTTGCCGGATGCCCTGAAGAAGACTTCGCTTCCCTTCTCGCTGGGCTTGACCGCGAGCGAGGCCCTGACAGCCGTGGCGCCCAGGCCTTGCGCCCAGGCTGGAAGTTCTTCGCCGCCTGCAAGGCCCAGCAGCCTGATGAGCCCGCTCGGATCGTCCGCTTCGACGACGAGGCCCATGGACCCGTCGGCCCCCCTGCCGGTGTCGAGGATGAGGCCGGTCGCCTCCACCTTGGCGCCGCCGACGGAGCCGATTTCGAGCGTGCGCAGGTCGAGGCCGTTGGCGCTCGACTCCAAGTCCACCGTCACGCCGGTGGCGGTCACGGCATTCAGCAGAAGTTCGCCCGCGGTAAAGCGGAGCTTGAGGTCCGGCGCCTCGGCCCGGGGCAAGGCCAAGGCGAGAAGCCCGCCGGCGCCGCCCTGCGCCGCCACCGAGAGGGTCTGGATGCCCTGGGGCGCATAGGCGTCGAGATCGAAGCGGCCACCTTCGAGCACAAGCTCGATGGCGCCACGGCCCGCGGTGGTGACCGAGAGCGAGCCCTTGCCCCTTTCGCCGTCCAGTTCGAAATCCGCATTGCTCAGCCGGAGGTGCGACGCCGTGAGGCTGACGTCCGTCTGCATCTTGAGGCGGCCGCGGTCACCCGTCCATGTGGCGCCGAGGCGGGCGGGCCCGTCCTGCCAGAGCCAGAAGGTGAGCGCGCGCAGGTCCTCGGTTTCGAGGGCCAGATCGCCGTTGAGCTCGGCACCGCTCCGCCCCGGGGCATAAAACCCCTTGAACAGCACCTGGGAACGGCCCGGCAGACCGGCGGCGAAACGGCCGATGCGCAGCTGGTCGCGCTCGGCGGCGATGTCGAGCTCGACATTGTCGAAGTTCTGGCCGCCGCTCTTGAGCGCCGTCACGTCCAGCCTGCCGGCCAAACCCATGTTCCCGGGCAACAGCGCGAGAAGATGTCCCACCACGCCGAGGCCGCCAGCCTGGCGCAGCACGTCGCGCGACTGGGCCCCCGCCAGCGCATCGGCATCGAGCATGGCTGCCTTGAGATTGACCCGCGCATCGATACGGCTGCCCAGCGCCAGCGTGGCGGAGCCCGTGGTGATCGGGCCGTTGTTGCCCGGCTCCAGGCGCGAGACTTCGATGTCCGTGAAATCCACCCGGTCGAAGTCGCCCTTGGCCTTGGCGGTGAAGAGCAGCGGCCGGATGCGGCCCTCCGCGTCCGACTTGCCGTCATCCGCGCGGGCGGGCTCAATCCTGACCTGCCCCTCGGCCTTGCCGCCCGCCGCCTCGCCGTCGAAGCCGAAGACATAGCCGGACCCGTCGGCCGAGGAGAGCTTCACGCCGAAGCGGAAGGGCTCTCCCTCGACATAGCTGCCGGTGTTCACCGAAATGTCGACGGCGCGGTCGTTGTAGAGGGATTGCGACCGCAGCCGCCATGGGCCGGCGACGCCAGGGGACGCGACATTGGCGTTGAAATCGTCCAGCGTCACCGTCTCGCCGCGCCGCCTGTCACGGTAGTGGATGGTGCCGCCGGTGAACATGATCTGGTCGAGGCGGACGCGGGAGAGGATGTCGCTGCGGATGAGGTCCGCCGAGGGGGTGAAGATCCAGTTGCCCTCGCCCGTGGCGCGCCGCTCCAGGCTGAGGGTGGGCTGCTCCACATCAATGCTCTCGACGTCGATGCCGCCCCGCAGGAGGCTGGCCAGCGTCATGCGGATGGTGATGCGCTCGGCCGTGGCGAAGCGCTGTTCCGAGAAGCCGGGGGGATTGGCGATGGCCACCTTCTCCGCCGTCAGCCGCGGCCAGGGGAAGAGGCGGGCCGAAATCCGCCCCTCGACCGCCACCTCGCGGCCGGTGAGCTTCTTGCCATAGGCCTCGAGGTCCGCGCGGTAGCCGTTCCAGTCGATGACGAAGGGTGCCAGCAGCAGGCCCGCGACGGCCACCACCAGCAGGACACCGAAATAGAAGACGGGCGATTTCCAGACCTTCATCTGTCCCGGCTGTTGCAGCGTCATTGCGTCAATCAGATGGCGGCGTTCTTGCCGGGGTTCATGATGTTGGCGGGGTCCAGCGCGCGCTTGATGGCGCGCATGAAGCCGAGTGCCGCCCCGTGCTCCTTCTCGAGATAGGCGCGCTTGCCGGAGCCGATGCCGTGCTCGCCCGTGCAGGTGCCCCCGCAGGCGATGGCGCGGTCGATCATGCGGCCATAGACCTCCTTCACGCGCCGGTATTCCTCCTCGTCGTTGCGGTCGCAATAGAGCACGACGTGGAAATTGCCGTCGCCCACATGGCCGACGATGGGGCCATAGAGATTGTTGGCGGCGAGATCGGCCTGGGTCTCCGTCACGCATTCGGCAAGCCGCGAGATTGGCACGCAGACGTCGGTGGCGAAGGATTCCTTGCCCGGCATCAGCGATTTCGTGGCCCAGAAGGCGTCATGCCGGGCCTGCCAGAGCTTCTGCCGGTCCTCCTCGCGGGTGGCCATGCTGTAGGGGCCGCCGCCCAAGTCCTCGGCGATGGCCATGAAGGTCTCGGCCTGTTCCCGGGCGGAGGCCGTGGTGCCGTGGAATTCGAGGAACAGCGTGGGCGTGACCTTCAGGTCCAGGTTGGAATAGGCGTTGAAGGCCTTCACATGCTCGGAATCGACCAGTTCGATGCGGGCCACGGGAAGCCCCATCTGGATCGCCGTGATGGTGGCGTTGCAGCAGGCCTCGACGCTGGGAAACGGGCAGACGGCGGAGACGATCGATTCCGGAATGCCGTAGAGCTTGAGCGCCACCTCGGTGATGACGCCCAGCGTTCCCTCGGAGCCGACGAGAAGCCTTGTCAGGTCATAGCCGGCGGAGGATTTCTTGGCGCGGCTTCCCGTCCGGATGATCTCGCCATTGGCCATCACCGCCGTCACGTTGAGAACGTTCTCCCGCATCGTGCCGTAGCGCACGGCGTTGGTGCCCGATGCGCGGGTGGCCGTCATGCCCCCTAAGCTTGCGTCCGCGCCGGGGTCGACGGGGAAGAACAGGCCCTGGTCCCGCAGATGCGCGTTGAGTTGCTTCCTCGTGACGCCCGCCTCGACGCGGCAGTCGAGGTCCGCCGCGTTGACTTCGAGGATGCGGTTCATCTGCGACAGATCGATGGAGATGCCGCCGAAGGGGGCGGAGAAATGCCCCTCCAGCGAGGTTCCGGTGCCAAAGGGAATGACCGGCGTGCCATGCCGCGCGCAGGTGGAGACGATGCGCTGCACCTCTTCCGTGCTGGTGACGAAGGCCACCGCGTCCGGCGGCGCGCCGGGGTTCCAGGTCTGGTCCTTGCCATGCTGCTCGCGCACGGCGGGGGCGGTCGACAGGCGTTCGCCCAGCCACTCGCGAATGTCCGCGATGGCCTGTGTTGTGCTGTTCTTGGTGCTCGGGGTATCCATACTGTGGAAACTAGCAGAATCGAGAGAATTTGCGATGGGTTATCCTGCCCCTTTCACCGGCCATATCCAGAAGGTCGAGGACCAGTGGACCGATTACAACGGTCATTTCAACATGGCCTATTACAACGTGCTGTTCGACCGGGCAGGCGACGAGGCCTTCGCCGCCGTGGGGCTGGGGCCGGACTATGTGAAGGAGCGCAACGCATCCTTCTTCACCCTCGAATCCCACAACACCTATGTGCGCGAGCTCCACGCGGGCGATTCGGTCCGGATCGAGACGCAGTTCCTCGACTGCGATGCCAAGCGGGTGCACTATGTGCAGCAGATGTTCCACGCCACCGAGGGCTGGCTCTCCTGCGTCACCGAGATCATCGTGATGCATGTGGACATGGGCCTCAAGAAATCGGCCCCCTTCCCGCCGGACGTGATGGAGAAGATCGCGGCGATGCGCGAGGCGCACAAGGATTTGCCCGTGCCGCCGCAGGTGGGCCATCGGATCGGGATTCCGAAAAAGGCCTGAAACGCCCGGGAGCGTCATACTCGCGCAACATTCGGGGTCCATTACGCCTCCATAAAGTGAAAAACGGAGGAGGCGAAGACATGAACGACGGCTTGAACCTGTTCGCGGAAGCGCTTGTTTTCGTTCACGGAAAAGGCGCTGAATCAGAAGCGGCAAAGCATGCCCAGCTATGCGAGAAGGTGGGCGACCTGAACGCCGCCGAAACATGGCGGCAGCTCCAGGGCGCCGTGCGCCGGCTGACGCTGTCCACCGATTGCGCCAACCGGAAGGCCGCCTGACGCCTTCCGCGTTTCGCTTTTCGTTCTCCTGATTGCTATATAGGTCCGGAGGAATCGGACCTGATGAGCAAGAATTTCGACCTGAACGACTTCGGCGACGACGAGCCAGCCCCCGCGATCAAGCCCGGGGGGCTGGCCGCGCGCGCAATGGCGCAGGGCGAACCGCCCTATCTCAAGGGTCTGAACCCGGAACAGCGCGCGGCGGTGGAGACGACCGACGGTCCCCTGCTCGTGCTCGCGGGCGCGGGAACGGGCAAGACGCGGGTACTGACCACAAGGCTCGCCCACATCCTGGCCACGGGCAAGGCCTGGCCGGGGCAGCTCCTGGCCGTCACCTTCACCAACAAGGCGGCCCGCGAAATGCGGGACCGGATCGGCGCGCTGATCGGCGGCGCTGTCGAGGGCATGACATGGCTCGGCACCTTCCACTCGATCGGCGTCAAGATCCTGCGGAACCACGCGGAACTCGCAGGCCTCAGGTCCGGCTTCTCCATCCTCGACACCGACGACCAGATTCGCCTCCTCAAGCAATTGCTCGAAGCGCATGACGTGGACGAGAAGCGCTGGCCGGCGCGCCAGCTCGCCTCCCTGATCGACGGCTGGAAGAACCGTGGGCTGACGCCGGACCGCATCCCCCAGGGAGAGGCGCACGGCTTCGCCAATGGCTTGGGCGGCCAGCTCTACAAGGAATACCAGCAGCGGCTGAAGGTGGTGAACGCGGCCGACTTCGGCGACCTGCTGCTGGAGGTGCTGCGCCTGTTCCAGGAGCACCCGGACGTGCTGAAGGAGTATCAGCGCCGTTTCAAGTACATGCTGGTCGACGAGTACCAGGACACCAACGTGGCGCAATACCTGTGGCTCCGCCTGCTGGCGCAGGGCCACAAGAACATCTGCTGCGTGGGCGACGACGACCAGTCGATCTATGGCTGGCGGGGTGCGGAGGTGGACAACATCCTGCGCTTCGAAAAGGACTTCCCCGGCGCGAAGGTCATCCGCCTGGAACGGAACTACCGCTCGACGCCGCAGATTCTCGGCGCCGCCTCCGGCCTGATCGAGAAGAACGAGAGCCGCCTCGGCAAGACGCTGCGCACCGACCGGGACGACGGCGATACGGTCACCGTCCGTTCCCACTGGGACGGCGACGAGGAGGCCCGGGTCATCGGCGAGGACATCGAGAATCTGCAGCGCAAGGGCGAGCGGCTGAACGACATGGCCATTCTCGTGCGCGCCTCTTTCCAGATGCGCGCCTTCGAAGACCGCTTCATCACGCTGGGCGTGCCCTACCGCGTGGTAGGCGGCCCGCGCTTCTATGAGCGCGCGGAAGTGCGCGATGCGCTGGCCTATCTCAAGATCGTCGCCTCGCCCGACAATGACCTCGCCTTCGAGCGCATCATCAACACGCCCAAGCGCGGCATCGGCGACACGTCGGTGAAGCGCATGCACGCGATCGCGCGGGCTCAAGGGATATCGCTCTACCGCGCGGCGGAGGCGATGAGCCTCACCGACGAACTGCCCGCCAAGACGCGCTCGGCGCTCCGCAAGCTCATCGAAAGCTTCGGCCGCTGGCGGCAGATGGCGGATGGCTTGCCACACACGGAACTGGCCGAGATCGTGCTGGACGAGTCCGGCTACACCGAGATGTGGCAGAACGACAAGAGCCCGGAGGCGCAGGGCCGCCTCGACAACCTGAAGGAACTCGTGCGCTCCATGGGCGAATTCGAGAACCTCGCAGGCTTCCTCGAACACATCGCCCTCGTCATGGACGTGGAGCAGTCGGCCGAGGAAGACAAGGTCAACATCATGACCATGCACGCGGCGAAGGGGCTGGAATTTGGCACCGTCTTCCTGCCGGGCTGGGAGGAAGGCCTGTTCCCCTCGCAGCGCTCGCTGGACGAGAAGGGCCGCGCGGGACTCGAGGAAGAGCGCCGCCTCGCCTATGTCGGCATCACGCGGGCCAAGCGCCGGGCCTTCATCTCGTTTGCCCAAAACCGGCGGGTGCATAACCTGTGGCAGAACGCGCTGCCCTCCCGCTTCATCGACGAATTGCCGGAAACCCATGTGGAGGTGGCGCCGATGGCCACCAGCTACGGCGGCTTCGGGCTGGGCACCTATGGCAAGAGCCGTTTCGACGACCAGACCAAGCCCTTCGGCAACACCTACTCCACCCCCGGCTGGCAGCGCGCGCAGGCGCGGTGGCAGGAGGGCAAGGCCACCCGCTCCACGCCCCATTTCATCGAGGGCGAGATGGTGGCGCGTGACACGGACGCGGTGAAATACGCGAAGGGCGAACGCGTCTTCCACGAGAAGTTCGGTTATGGCGTCATCCGCGCGGTCGAGGGCAACAAGCTCACCATCGACTTCGACAAGGCCGGTGAGAAACGCGTGATCGACAGTTTCGTGACGCGGGGGTGAGGAAGCGGGACATTCCGTTCCCTCATCATGCGCGGACTTGATCCGCGCATCTTCCTGATGTCCGAGCTTTGGGAACCCGCTTCAGCTCTTCTTCCCGCTCACCGCCTCCCCCGCCCCCGCTGACAGTGCCAGGAACTGCACCACAGCGCTGGTGGAGCACGCCGCCACGACGAAGAAGGCGATGGTGAAGTCCATCGCCGTGAGCGTCTCTTCGGCGCGCCACCATTGGGCGGTTTCGAGGACGAAGGCGGCCAGCACCACGCCGAGGGACAGGGAGAGCTGCTGCACGACCGTGTAGAGGCTCGTGGCATAGCTCGCCTGGGCGTGGTCGACGTCGGAATAGGACATGGCATTGAGCGCGGTGAACTGCAGCGAGCGGAGGAAGCCGCCGACGAAGAGGAGCGAGATCGCCAGCAGATAGGGCGTCGCAGACGAGAGGAGGCCCATGATGGCGATCGAGATGCTGGCGGCGAGGCCGTTGACGATCAGGAGGCGGCGGAAGCCGAAGCGGCGGATCAGCCGGGCGGCGCCGAACTTCATGGAAAGGGCGCCCGCCGCCGCGACGAAGGTGATGAGGCCGGACTGGAAGGCGCTCATGCCATAGGCGAGCTGGAACATCAGCGGCAGGAGGAAGGGCACCGCCCCCACCCCGATGCGGAACAGGCTGCCGCCGACCACACCGGCGCGGAAAGTCTCGATCCGGAGCAGGCGGAGATCGAGGATGGGGTTTTCCACCGTGAGCGCGTGGCGGACGTAGAGCGCCGTCAGCACCGTTCCGGCCAGGACCAGCGCGGTAGGGCTCCAGCCGGGCAGCAGGTCGCGCCCCATCACGGTGAGGCCGAAGATGAGGGCGGAGAGGCCCGTTCCGGAGAGCAGGAAGCCCTTCAAATCCAGCGGCGGAATGCGGTCCACCGTGGTTTCGGGCATCAGCGCGGTGGCAAGCACGATGCCAAGGATGCCGAAGGGCAAGTTCATGAAGAAGATCCAGCGCCAGCCAAAATTGTCGGTGATGAAGCCGCCCACCGGCGGCCCCAGCAGCGGCCCCATGAGCGCCGGAATGGTGAGCCATGCCAGCGCATCGACCAGTTCGGACTTCGGCACGGTGCGCAGCAAGATGATGCGCCCCACGGGCACCATCATCGCCCCGCCGATGCCCTGAAGCCCGCGCGCCGCCACGAGGCCGCCCAGCGAGGTGGCCAGGCCGCAGGCGATGGAGCCGATGGTGAAGACCGCAATGGCCGCGCGGAACACGTGGCGCGCGCCGAAGCGGTCCGCCAGCCAGCCGGATATGGGGATGAAGACGGTGAGGCTCAGGAGATAGGTGGTGAAGGCGAGCTTCAGCACAATGGCGTCGGTGCCCAGGTCACGGGCGATGGCGGGAAGCGAGGTGGCGATCACGGTCGAGTCCATGTTCTCCATGAACAGGGCCGAGGCGATGATGAGGGGGATCAGCCGGGAGGACGCCATCGCGCGGGACAATAGCATGAAGCCCGTTCCGGCTTTCATGCGGATAACGCAGACCATCGCCCGGCGCCGTGCCCGGTTCCCGGCCCCTTTCCGGCCCGATTTCGCGCGTTTATAACGCTGAACCCGAAGCAAGACAGACAAGTGGCGCGCCGTACCGGCTGCGGCCGGAGGATTTTCCGTGATCGACCGTTTCTTCACCTGGCTCGAGTCGCTGGTCGACCCGTTCCCCCCTGAGCGGCCATCCATGCCGCCACAGCGGTTCCTGGCCTTTTGCTGGCACTACACCCGGCCGTTCTGGCCGCTGCTGCTGGTCTCGACGCTGCTCTCGGCGGTGATCGCCTTCCTCGAGGTCTATCTCTTCGCCTTCCTGGGCCAGCTCGTGGACCTGCTCGCGGCCGCCGACCGGGCGAACTTCTGGCAGGACCACGGCACGAAACTCACGCTGATGGGCGCCATTGCGCTGCTGCTGCTGCCGTTCCTGAACTTCCTCTCCGAGTCCGTGTCCCACCAGGGCTTGCGCGGCAACTATGCCATGCGCATCCGCTGGGTGGCGCACCGCTACGTGCTGCGCCAGTCCATGGACTTCTTCCACAACGACTTCGCGGGACGGGTCGCCACCAAGGTGATGCAGACGGCGCTGGGCGTGCGCGACGCGGTGATGAAGTTCACCGAGGTGCTGGTCTATGTGGCGGTCTACTTCTTCGGCGCGCTGATCCTCGTCGCCACGGCGGACGGGTGGCTGATGATCCCGCTCTTCATCTGGCTGCTCGGCTATGCCGCCGCCTGCTGGTACTTCGTGCCGAAGCTCGGAAAGCTTTCCGCCGAACAGGCGGACCTGCGCTCGCTGGTCACGGGCCGGGTGGTGGACAGCTACACCAACATCCCCACGGTGAAGCTGTTCGCCCATGCCGACCGCGAGGACGGCTATGCCAAGGAAGGCATGGGCTGGATGCTCGATTCGGTGAACCGCTCCATGCGCATGTCGACGCTGATGACGACGGCGCTGCAGGTGCTGTCCGGCGTGCTGATCTTCACCATGTCGGCGATGTCGATCTGGCTGTGGTACGATGGCGCCATCTCGACCGGCGCCATCGCCTTCGCCGTGGGCCTCACCCTCAGGCTCAAGGCGATGTCACAATGGATCATCTGGGAGGTGGCGGGCCTGTTCGAGAACATCGGCGTCATCCAGGACGGGATCGAGACCATCGCGCGGGAGCGCTCGATCAGGGACGTGGAGGGCGCGAAGCCCCTCACCGTGACGGAAGGTGCCATCCGCTTCGACGGGGTGACCTTCAATTACGGCAAGCCCACGGGACCGAAGGACAGGCCGGTGGTGCAGAACCTCAACCTTTCGATAGCGGCCGGTGAAAAGGTCGGGCTCGTCGGGCGCTCGGGGGCGGGCAAGTCCACCCTCACCAACCTGCTGCTGCGCTTCTACGACATCGAGAAGGGCCGCATCCTGATCGACGGGCAGGACATCTCGCAGGTGAGCCAGGATTCGCTGCGCGCCGCCATCGGGGTGGTGACACAGGACACCTCCCTCCTCCACCGCTCGGTCATCGACAACATCCGCTACGGCAGGCCGGACGCGACCATGGCGGAGGTGGATGCCGCCGCCCGCAAGGCCCATGCGGACGAGTTCATCGCCTCCCTCGTCGATCCCAAGGGGCGGCGCGGCTACGAAGCGCATGTGGGCGAGCGCGGGGTGAAGCTGTCCGGCGGCCAGCGCCAGCGCATCGCCATCGCCCGCGTGCTGCTGAAGAACGCGCCGATTCTGGTGCTCGACGAGGCGACGAGCGCGCTGGATTCGGAGGTCGAACAGGCGATCCAGGAGAACCTCTACGCGCTCATGGAGGGCAAGACGGTGATCGCCGTGGCGCACCGGCTTTCCACCATCGCCGCCATGGACCGCCTCGTCATCATGGACAAGGGCGTCATCGTCGAGGAGGGAAGCCACCGCGCGCTGCTCGAAAGGGGCGGGCTCTATGCCTCGCTGTGGCAGCGCCAGTCTGGCGGCTTTCTGGTCGAGGACGAGGATCTGGAGGCTGCGGAGTAAACATTCCTTTACCTTATTGCCGCCACAACTGCGGGCGATTGGGCCTCAATCGCAGTGGGGTGAAGACATGCTTCGTAAGATCGTCGTGGTTGCAGGTTGCGCCACGTTCCTGGCCGCCTGCTCCACCGACCCGTTCACCGGTGAGCAGAAGGTTTCCAACACCGCCATCGGCGCGGGCACGGGCGCCCTCGTCGGCGCCGTGGGCGGCCTCATCATCGGCCAGAACACCAGCGCCAGCACCCGCAAGGCCGCGCTGATCGGCGCGGGTCTCGGCGCGCTCGCCGGGGGCGGCATCGGCCTCTACATGGATAACCAGGAAGCCAAGCTGCGCGAGCGGCTTCGCGGCACCGGCGTGTCCGTCACCCGCGTGGGCGACGACATCATCCTGAACATGCCGTCCAACATCACCTTCGCCACGGACAGCGCGGACCTGAAGCCGCAGTTCTTCGACACGCTGAACTCCGTTGCCATCGTGCTCAACGAGTTCAACCGCACGCTGGTGGACGTGACCGGCCACACGGACTCCACCGGCACGCCCCAGCACAACCAGGGCCTCTCGGAGCGCCGCGCCGGCACGGTGGCGGAATATCTGGTGAGCCAAGGCAACAATCCCAGCCGCTTCCAGGTGCTCGGCATGGGCCAGACGGAGCCGATCGCCTCCAACGCCACGGCGGAAGGCCGCGCCCAGAACCGCCGCGTGGAAATCCGCATCGTTCCGCTGACCTGAGGCCTCCCTCCCGGCTCATCACCGCCCGACGTGATCGGGCGGTCTTTTTTTGCAGCCGCCATCACCATTGGCGCAGTGGCAAAAAGCCGTTAAAGCGCCGGGCATGACCGAAGCCCGCTTCACGCTCACCATCCCCGCCCTCGCCCATGATGCCGCGAATGATCTCGCCTCCGCGCTGGAGGAGGATTTCCGCATCGAGCCGCTCGCCATCACCATCAACGAGACGGATGAGGCGAAAGGACTGTGGGAGGTGGTGCTCTATTTCGGCAGCGAGGACGAGGCACGCGATGCCCGCGTCATCGAAGGACTCGAACAAGGCGTGGTCGCGCCCATGCCGCAGCAGGACTGGGTGCGCCAGTCGCTGGAGGGTCTCGCGCCCGTGACTGCCGGCCGGTTTTTCCTGCACGGTTCGCATGACCGGCAGAGGCGGAGGCCGGGCGGCGTCTCGCTCGAGATCGACGCGGGCACCGCCTTCGGCACCGGGCACCACGGCACCACCGAGGGCTGCCTGCTGGCACTGGACCGGATTCTGAAGCGGCGCACGCCGCGCAAGATCCTGGACGTCGGCTGCGGCACGGGCGTGCTGGCCATCGCCGCCTCCAAGGCGACGGGCCGCCCTGCGCTGGCAAGCGATATCGACCCGGAAGCGGTGCGCGTGACCATCGCCAATGCGGCGCTGAACGGAGTCGGGCCGCTGATCGGCAGCTTCGTGGCCGGCGGCCTCAGCCATCCGCGGATCGCCGCGGAAGGCCCCTATGACCTGATCTTCGCCAATATCCTGGCGCGCCCCCTCGTCTCGCTTTCGACGGGGCTGTCCCGCGCGCTCCGGCCCGGGGGCGAGCTGATCCTTTCGGGCCTGACCGTGGACCAGATGCGCTGGATCGAGGCGACCTACCAGACGCGCGGCCTCGTGCTTGCCTCACGCATCCGCCGCGGCAACTGGGCGAGCCTGGTCTTCACGAAGCCCCAATACAAAAAGCGCCCGGGAGGGAGGACACCCGGACGCCTTCTGGTTGCCGGCTCACGGGGAGCCGGCTGGGAGCTGGATCTCTAGAGCTTACGAGCCCCAGACCATCTTGGAGATTTCAGACCGCTTCATGCCGATGTCGGCGAGGAGACGGTCGTCGAGCTGGGCGAGCTGGTGCTCGGCGCGGCTGCGGGCGATGTAGGTCTTGACCCGGCCGATGAGGCCGGAACCCATGGTGAAGCCTTCGTTGCGGACAGCCTCGCGGCCGTAGGTGATGGTGGACATGTTCGTTCTCCTGTTCATCTCTCAAAATCCCGGCCCGGCTGAGGGACCCCATGGATTTCTCGAGGGTGTTTATTGTGCGCTGCACTGTTGCGAGCCATATAGTGCGCAGTTGCAACACAAACCATAGACTCGATTGCGCCTCAGTCATGCAATCAGCACATGTCTACTTGGGCAACAATCTCTCCCCCGAGGACATCCCTTACGAGGTTCACATAATCCGCGATTAAGACGGTTTTATTGCAAGACAAGCCTTAATTCGGGCTCAGAAATTAATAGCCGTTAACCTGTCTCTTTTGAACATTGGAGCGTCGCTTTTGATCAATTTGTATGTTTCTGACGCATAGGTCGACTCGACTAGCTTGCTGCGCCGCAGCAAAACAAAATGCCCGGCCTTTCGGCCGGGCATCAAGCGTGAAAATCGTTCGAAGGATCAGGCGGCGACGAGGTTGCCGGCGGAGCTGCGGCCCGTGCGCTTGTCCGTCACGACCTCGAAGGAGACCTTCTGGCCTTCCTTCAGCGTGCGGAGACCAGCGCGCTCGACAGCCGAAATGTGGACGAAGATGTCCTTGCTGCCGTTGTCAGGCTGAATGAAGCCGTAGCCCTTCTGCTCGTTGAACCACTTCACAGTACCCGTATTCATGGGTCTATTCCTTAACGTTGGGTTGGTCGTCAGCCCTGACGTGCTCCTTGGACGCACGGCAAGACCATGGTCGAAGTTGGAGGAGTCTTGCGTGCGCGGCCCAACGGGTAGCGAAGCGGCCAATCGTCCGGCCCAAGTATCGATGAGGAATATATGTCGCAGATACCTCGTCGTTGCAAGATCAATTAGGGGTGATTCTTTCATGTATCTGGTTGCGGAGCGAAACGATAAGTTGGAATAAATTCTGAAAACGGATTTAACTATGATCCGCCTGCTGATCGTACCCCGACGCAGCCGGCGCAACCACGAAGCCCCGCCGGCTTGCACGGAACGGCGGCCACCGATGCCTCGCCAGATGCTGTTGCCGCCGCGGGACGAGCCGTCTAATCCTGTGCGCATGACAGACACACACCGCGCCCGCGTCGCCCTCCTCCGTGCCGAACTGAAGCGGCGGAAGCTCACCGGTTTCTTCGTGCCCCGCGCCGACGAGTTCCAGGGGGAGTATGTCGCCGCCTATGCCGAACGGCTGCGCTGGCTCACCAATTTCCGCGGCAGCGCCGGGGTTGCCATCGTGACCCTGAAGAAGGCGGCGATCTTTGTGGACGGGCGCTATGTGATCCAGGTGCGCCAGCAGGTGGACGAGAAGATCTTCGCCCCCTTCCACCTGATGGACGAGCCGCCGGCCACCTGGATCGGCAAGAACCTGAAAAAGGGCGACCGGCTGGGCTTCGACCCATGGCTCGTCACCGCCGACCAGGCGAAGCGCCTGCGCGAGGCCTGCGAGGCCGCCGGCGCGGCCTTCGTGGCCGTGTCCTCGAACCCCATCGACGCCGTGTGGGCGGACCAGCCCGCGCGGCCGGACGGCGCGCTGGCCACCCAGCCCACGCAATTCGCCGGGCGCACGGCGGCGGAGAAGATCAGGGACATCCAGAAGGCTCTCCCCGGCCGTGACGCGGTGGTGCTGACGCAGCCGGACTCCGTCTCCTGGCTCCTCAACCTGCGCGGCTTCGACGTGCCGCACACGCCGGTCGTGTCCGCCTATGCGATCCTGCCCGCCAAGGGAAAGGCGGAGCTCTTCATCGCGCCGGAGAAGCTGACCGCGGATGTGAAAGCCCACCTGAGGAAAATCGCCACCGTCCGCGACCCCAAGGAGATCGAGGCGGCGCTGAAGGCCCTCGGCAAGGCCAGGGCGCGCGTGCTGATCGACCCCGCCTCGACGCCCGAGCGCATCCGCGAGGTGCTGGCGCGCAGCAAGGCGGAGGTCGTGACGGGCCCGGACCCCGTGTCGCTTCCCAAGGCGCGCAAGAACGCGATCGAGCAGCAGGGTGCGCGCAACGCCCAGCTGCGCGATGGCGTGGCGGTGAGCCGCTTCCTGTTCTGGCTGGAGCGCGAGGCGCCCCGTGGCGGCCTCACCGAACTGGACGTGGCGGCGAGGCTGAAGTCATTCCGGGAGGAGACAGGGGAACTGAAGGACCTCTCCTTCGAGACGATCCCCGCCTCCGGCCCTCATGCGGCGATCCCGCACTATCACGCCACGGCGGAGTCGAACCGCAAGCTCGGCCTGAACGAGATCTTCCTCGTCGATTCCGGCGCGCAATACATCGACGGCACCACCGACATCACCCGCACCGTGATCGTGGGCAAGCCGACGGCGGAGATGAAGGACCGCTTCACCCGCGTGCTGAAGGGCATGATCGGCCTGTCCATGATCCGCTTTCCGAAGGGCACCACCGGCTCGCATCTGGACGTGCTCGCGCGGCAGCACCTGTGGAACGCCGGGCTCGACTTCGACCACGGCACGGGCCATGGGGTGGGTTCCTATCTCTCCGTGCATGAAGGCCCCACCCGCATCAGCAAGGCGGACCGCACGGCCCTCGAGCCGGGCATGATCGTCTCGAACGAGCCGGGCTACTACAAGCAGGGCCATTACGGCATCCGCATCGAGAACCTGGTGATGGTGCATGAGGCGGCGCCGGTGGATGGCGGCGAACGCCCGATGCTGGTCTTCGAGACGCTCACCCTCGCCCCCATCGACCGGCGGCTGGTCGAAGCGGGCCTGCTGACGGACGCCGAGCGCGCCTGGCTCGACGCCTATCACGCCCGCGTGCTGAAGGAGGTGGGCGGCCACCTCAGGGGCGAGGAACTGGACTGGCTGAAGCAGGCCTGCGCGCCTCTCTGAGCGGCATCATTGGGAGATCAGCCGAGCAAGGCTCTCAGCGCCACCACGCTGACGATGCCGACCATGATCGTCACCGCCAGCGGCAGGCGGAAAAAGGCGGCGGCTGCGGTGATGGCGGCGGCCAGCGTTTCCGCGAGGCCGGTCGCCAGGATCACCGGGGCGATGACGGCCATCAGCACGGCGGGCGGGAGCGCGTCGAGCGCCGCCTTCATGGGGCCTGAGAGGTTCAGCCCGCGAAGCAGGTAGAAACCGGAGAGCCGCGTCGCATAGGTCGCGAGGCCCATGCCGATGATGGCGAGGATGGTGGCGCTGTCGGTCATGCCAGTGCCGCCCTGCGGTGGGTGGCGGCGGCGTAGAGCGCGCCAGCCAGCCCGCCGGCCACGATGTACCATGGCCCCTCGAAGGCGAGATAGGTGCCTGCCGCCACGGCCCCGCTGGCCGCCAGCACGCCCGCCGTGCTGGGCCCCTTCCAGAAGCCCATCAGGATGGCGATGAACATGGCCGAGAAGGCGAAGTCGAGGCCCAGCGCGGACGGGTCACCCAGCGCACGGCCCAGAATGGCGCCGGCGGCCGTCGACACCCACCAGGTGAGCCCGAGCGGCACGGTGAGGCCGAGGAAATAGGCCAGCGTCAGGGGTGCCACCAGCACGCGGCGCTCCGCCAGCGCCCAGCCCTCATCCACCAGGAAATAGGCCACCAGCGGGTGCAGGGCGCGCGGGATCAGGGGCACGTGGCGTGACAGCGAGGCCGACATCAGCACATGGCGCACGTTGATGATGAGAGCGGTGAAGGTGAGGAGCAGCACCGGCACGGGGTCCTGCCACATCTCCACCGCCACGAACTGCGCCGAGCCCGCGAAGACGATGACGCTCATCAGCAGCGCCTCGAGCGGCGTGATGCCCTTGGCCGCCGCCAGCGTGCCCCACAACAGGCCGATGGGCACATAGGCCACCACCACCGGGGCGGCCTCCGCAGCACCGGTCATGAATTCACGCCACGATGATTTCAATCCGCACCCACCCGTTCGAACCAGGCGTTCTCGTCAATGACCTCGACGCCGTATTTGGCCGCGTCCTTGAGCTTGGAGCCCGCCCCCGGCCCCGCCACCACGAGATCCGTCTTCTTGGAGACGCTGCCTGAAACCTTGGCGCCAAGCCGCTCCGCCATGGCCTTGGCCTCCTCGCGCGTCATGCGCTCCAGCGCGCCGGTGAAGACCACCGTCTTGCCGGCCACGGGAGAGGTGGTGCTGCGCGCCTCGAGCGCGGTGACGGTGACGTGCTTCAGGAGCTCGTCCACCACGTCCCTGTTGTGCGGCTCGCCGAAGAACTGGACCACCGCTTCCGCCACCACCTCGCCGATGCCGTCGATGGCGTTGAGTTCGGTCCAGGCGTCGCCCTCCATCTCCCCGGCGGCGATCATCTGCTCGCGGAAATGATCGGCCGTGCCATAGGCGCGTGCCAGCGCCCTCGCCGTCGTCTCGCCCACGTGGCGGATGCCGAGGGCGAAGATGAAGCGGTCGAGGGCAACCGTGCGGCGCTCGTCGATGGCGTCGAACAGCTTCCTGACGCTGGCCGCCCCCCAGCCCTCCCGGTTCTTCAGCCGCTTCAGCGCGGTCTTGTCGCGCTCCTCCAGCGTGAAGATGTCATGCGGCCACTGGATCAGCTCGTCGGCGTAGAATTCGGCGATGATCTTGTCGCCCAGCCCCTCGATGTCGAAGGCGTTGCGCGAGGCGAAATGCTTCAGCCGCTCCACGCGCTGGGCGGCGCAGATGAGGCCGCCGGTGCAGCGGCGCACGGCATCCACCTTGCCCGACGCACGCTCCTCCCGCACCGCATGGGAACCGCAGACGGGGCACAGCTGGGGGAAGCGGTAAGGCTCGGCGCCTGCGGGGCGCTTCTCGGGCACGAAGCCCAGGATCTGCGGGATGACGTCGCCCGCGCGCTGAACGGTCACCGTGTCGCCCTCGCGGATGTCCTTGCGCGCGATCTCGTCCTCGTTGTGCAACGTGGCGTTGGTCACGACGACGCCGCCCACGGTGACGGGCTTCAGCCGCGCCACGGGGGTCAGCGCGCCGGTGCGGCCGACCTGGATGTCGATCTTCTCCAGCACCGTCGTCGCCTTCTCGGCGGAGAATTTATGCGCGAGGCCCCAGCGCGGCGAGCGGGAGACGAATCCTAAGCGCTGCTGCCAGTCCAGCCGGTTCACCTTGTAGACGACGCCGTCGATGTCATAGCCCAAGTCGGCGCGCTGGCTTTCGATCAGCCGGTAATGGGCGAGCAGCTCCCCGACGGAGTGGCAAAGCCTGGTCAGCGGATTGGTGGGAAGGCCCCAGCCCGCGAAGGCCTCGATGACACCGATCTGCGTCGCGGCGGGAAGCTCCCGCACCTCGCCCCAGGCATAGGCGAAGAACCGGAGCGGGCGCGCGGCGGTGATGGCGGAATCGAGCTGGCGGAGCGAGCCCGCCGCGGCATTGCGCGGATTGGCGAAGACCCGTTCGCCGGCCTCCACCTGTTTCTCATTCAGCGCGGCGAAGTCCTTGTGGGACATGTAGATTTCACCCCGCACCTCGACGAGGTCCGGGGCGTTGCCGGACAGCCGCTTCGGCACGTCCGCGATGGTCATGACGTTGGCGGTAACGTTCTCGCCCTCATAGCCGTCGCCCCGGGTGGCGGCCTGCACGAGCCTGCGGTTTTCGTAGCGCAGCGAAATGGACAGGCCGTCGATCTTGGGCTCGGCGGTGATCGCCACCTCTTCAGCCTCGTCGAGGTCCAGGAAGCGACGGATGCGGCCCACGAAGTCGCGCGCATCCTCCTCCGAGAAGCCGTTGGAGAGCGACAGCATGGGCACGGCATGGCGCACCTTGCCGAACTTCTCGGCGACACCAGTGCCGACGCGCCGGGAGGGCGAATCCTCGCGGATCAGTTCCGGGAAACGCGCCTCGATCGCCTCGTTCCTCTGGCGGAGCGCGTCGTATTCGGCATCCGAGACCAGCGGCGCGTCATGCTCGAAATAGGCGCGGTCGTGCCTGGCGATCTCGCCCGCAAGCTCGGCCAGTTCCGCAGAAGCCTCGATGATGGTGAGGTCCTCGACGGGCGTGAGGGATTTCTTCGCCATGGCTACCGCTTCGCTCCCAGCAATTCATCCGCCTGGGCGCGCGCGGCGTCCGTCACCTGCGCGCCGGACAGCATGCGGGCCACCTCCTCCCGGCGGCTACCCGCCGAGAGCGGCTGCACGCGCGTGACCATGCGCTTGGAGGCCACCTCCTCCATCTTGGAGATCAGCATGTGCTGGCCGGCACGCGCCGCCACCTGCGGGCTGTGGGTGACGGCGAGCACCTGAAGGTTTCCGGCAAGGCGGGCGAGGCGCGCGCCAATGGCATCCGCCACGGCCCCGCCCACGCCCGTGTCGATCTCGTCGAAGATCAGCGTCGGGGCGGAGCCCTTGGAGGCGAGGATCACCTTGAGCGCCAGCATGAAGCGGGCGAGTTCGCCGCCCGAAGCGACCTTCATCAGCGGCGCGAGCGGCGTTCCGGGATTGGCCGCCACCATGAACTCGATGCGGTCAATGCCCTGGGGGCCGGGCTTTCCGGCATCGGTGTCGATCGCCGTCTCGAAGCGGGCGCGCTCCAGCTTCAGGGGCGGCAGTTCATCCATAACCGCCTTGTCCAGCGCCTTCGCCGTCTTCCGGCGCTTGTTGGAGAGCTTTTCCGCAGCCATGTCATAGGCTTCGCGCGCGGCCTTGAAAGCCTGCTCGAGCTTCTTCAGGCGGCCGCCGCCATCGGTCAGCGCCTTCAGCTCATTGTCGAAGCGCTCGCGCACCTGTGCCAGCGTATCCACCGTGCACTTGAACTTGCGCGCGGCGGCGCGGAGCGCGAAGAGCCGCTCCTCGGACTTCTCCAGTTCCTTCGGGTCGAAGACGAAGGCGCGCTGGGCCTCCGCGATGGCGCGCTCGGCCTCCGAAATCTCGGCCAGCACCCGGTCCAGCGCCTGGCACACATGATCGAGCCGGCCACCCGCCGTCTCGCGCCGCCGCTCCAGCTTGCGCAGCGCCGCGTTGAGGCGGGCAACCGAGGTGCCGTCACCCGCCAGCGCCTCCTCGGCGTCGCCCAGGGCTTCGGCATATTGCTCGGCGGACATCATCATCTGGCGGGCTTCGGCGAGCTTCGCCTCCTCACCCTCGATGGGGTTCAGGGCGCGCAGTTCCTCCGCCGCATGTTCAAGATAGTCGCGCTCGGCTTCCGCCCGCTCCATGAGCCCGCGGTGCTGGGTGAGCGCCTCCTCGGCGGCGGAGGCCTTGGCCCACAGTGCCGCGACCTCGTTCACCTCCGCCTCGTGGCCGCCGAAGGCGTCGAGCAGGCGGCGGTGGGCGGAGACGTCAACCAGGGCGCGGTCCGCGTGCTGGCCGTGGATCTCGGCCAGCGCCACGGCGATCTGGCGCAGCAGGTTGAGGCTCACCGGCTGGTCGTTGATGGCCGCACGGCTCGGCCCGTCGGCGTTCTGGATGCGGCGGATGACGAGTTCGCCCTCGGCGTCGATCCCCTGCTCCTTGAGGAGCGAGAAGGCGGGGTGGGTGCGCGGAAGGCTGAAGGCGGCCGTCACCACGCCGCGCTCGGCGCCTGCCCGCACCAGCGAGGAATCGCCCCTGGCGCCCAGCGCCAGACCAAGCGAGTCGAGCAGGATGGATTTGCCGGCACCCGTTTCACCGGTGAGCACGGTCAGTCCCTTGTCGAGAGAGATATCGAGCTTCTCGATCAGGACGATGTCGCGAATGGAGAGAGCGGTCAGCATGGCCGCAGCTTATAGCGGAGTCGCGCCCTCAGGCGAGAGGCGAGATCAGGTGAAGGTCAAAGCGGGTTGAGGGAGGCGAAGGTCTTGGAGATCCAGGAATCCTTGTTCTCGACCGGGGCCTGCCCGTCGCTCGAGACGAGCTTGTAGGCATCCTTGTACCAGTCCGAATCCGGGTAGTTGTAGCCGAGCACCGCCGCCGCCGTCTGGGCTTCGGAGACGATGCCGAGGGCCATGTAGCCTTCGGAGAGGCGGTAGAGGGCTTCCGGCGTCTGGCTGGTGTTGCGGTATTCGGTGACGACCCGCTTGAAGCGGTTGATGCCGGCGAGATAGCTGCCCTTGCGGAAATAGTAGCGGCCCACTTCCATTTCGTGGCCGGCCAGGTGATCGCGGGCGACGATGACCTTCTGCGCGGCATCGGCGGCATAGGCGGTGCCGGGGAAGCGCTGCGCCACCTCCTCCAGCGAGGCCAGGGCCTGCTTGGTGGCGGTCTGGTCGCGCTTGGTGTCGGCGATGCGGTTGTAGTTGGAAACGGCGATCAGATAATAGGCGTAGCCCGCATCCTTGTGGCCGGGATGGAGGGTGATGAAGCGGTTGGCGGCGATCACCGCGTCGTCCCACTTTCCCGCACGGTAGCCCGCATAGGCCTGCATCAGGATGGCCTTGGTGGCGAAGCTCGAATAGGGGTACTTGCGCTCGACCTCGCCGAACCTCTTGACGGCGGTCTTGTACTGCCCGCCGTTCAGGGACTCGAGCCCCTCATTGTAGAGCTTGGCGACTTCCGCGTCCTCGGTGGCGGCCGACATGTCGGGCGAGAGGCCCGCCGACAGCGCCTCCGAGGAGGTCGCGGAGGCTGAGGCGCTTTTGTCGTCGCCCCACAGGCCGTCCATCATGCTGGAGGCACAGCCCGACAGCATCACGGTTACCAGGGCTGCCGCAATTCCACGCCCGATCCAAACAGCTACCTGCACCTGTGACCCCGCCAGCAAACCGTCTTCCGGCTCATTTGAAGCAATTGTACGCCGGAAGCACGCCTAAACTTCTGCGCCGGAAAAGATCGGCGCGGACCGCCTTTAGATGCGCCAAACCCGGCGGAAGTGTGACCGCCGGGCTTGAGCATTCCGGGAATGATTTCAATCAGTTGGCTTGCCGGCGCAGGAAGGCCGGGATTTCCAGCTGATCATCGTCCAGATGCTGCTCGGCGAGTTGCGGCGGCTGGGGTTGGGGCTGCGGCTGGGGGCGCGGCTGGTGCTGGGGCCTCGCCGCCGGCTGGATCGCGATCGACGGCTCACGATGCGAAGGTGCCGCCGGCGGATCCTCCTTGCGGCCGAGGCCCACGCTGGCCAGGCGCTGGAACAGGCCGGGCTTCTTCTTCTGGGCATGTTCGGCAATCGATTCGATGCGGTTCTGCTGCGCCTCGATCTGGCGCTTCACCTGCGGCGGAAACTCCTCGATGGCGGGCATGCGGACCTGGGGGCGCATGGGAGGCTGCGGAGCGCGCTCTGCCATGACCGGGGCCGCGTGGCGCTCCGGCTCCATCTCCTCCATGGGCTCTTCCTCGGCATAGCGGCTGGCCGCGGGCTGCGGATGCGGCGCGGGCGCCGCGACCGGCACGGGGGCGACGCGCGCCGCCATCGGCGCCGGCTGCACCGGCTTCTTCACGGGCGCGGTCTGCTTGCCGACGAAGCCGAAGACGGAGGGCTTATCGGCGGGTTCTTCCGCCTCGGCCTGCGGCTTGGCGCCCTTCATGGCCTCTGCCGCGAGGCCGGTGGCGACGACGGAGACGCGCATGATGCCTTCGAGCGATTCGTCGAATGTGGCGCCCAGAATGATGTTGGCCTCGGGGTCCACTTCCTCGCGGATGCGGGTCGCGGCCTCGTCCACCTCATAGAGGGTGAGATCCGGTCCGCCGGTGATGGAGATCAGCAGGCCACGGGCACCGCGCATCGACACGTCGTCGAGCAGCGGGTTGGAGATGGCGGCCTCGGCCGCCTCGATGGCGCGCTTGTCGCCCGAGGCTTCGCCCGTGCCCATCATGGCGCGGCCCATCTCGCTCATGATCGCGCGGACGTCGGCGAAGTCGAGGTTGATGAGGCCTTCCTTGGTCATGAGCTCCGTGATGGAGGCCACGCCGGAATAGAGCACCTGGTCGGCCATGGCGAAGGCCGCGGCGAAGGTGGTCTTCTCATTGGCGACGCGGAACAGGTTCTGGTTCGGGATGACGATCAGCGTATCGACGTGCTTGGCCAGCTGCTCGATGCCGCGCTCGGCCGTCTGCTGGCGGCGGATGCCCTCGAAGTGGAAGGGCTTGGTGACCACGCCGACGGTGAGGATGCCCTGCTCCTTGGCGGCACGGGCGATCACGGGCGCGGCTCCGGTGCCGGTTCCGCCGCCCATGCCGGCGGTGATGAAGGCCATGTGGGAGCCGGCGAGATGGTCGAGGATCTCGGGCAACGCCTCCTCGGCGGCGGCGGCACCGATCTGCGGCTGAGAGCCGGCGCCCAGCCCCTGCGTGAGGGCTGTACCCATTTGAATGCGGCGTTGCGCGGCGTTCTGCATGAGGGCCTGCGCATCGGTATTGGCGACGACGAACTCGACCCCCTCCAGCCGGCTCTCGATCATGTTGTTGACGGCATTGCCGCCAGCGCCACCCACGCCGAAAACAGTAATCCTCGGCTTAAGATCGGAGAAATTGGGAACGGTGAGGTTGATTGTCATGGTGATCGGCGCCCGGATTGATTTGCCACTCCCTTATTTCTTACCAAATCCATAACAAATGGTTAACGCGCGTTCACCAATCCCCGGAAAGCTGATTCAAATTGGGCCTTTATGGCGCGGGCCCGTAAGGGTTATTTCAACTTCTCGCGCCCCGGCTCGCCTGCCGGTGGACATCCGCGACGCGGCTCGCCAGGACCTTGTCCACCCGCCTGCCGTCCAAATCAACAACCTCGAATCGCCAATTACCGACCTTCACGAACTGGCCGAGCGACGGCAGGTGCTTGAAGGCGTCGATGACCAGCCCCGCCACCGTCTCGTAGCGGCGCTTGGGCGGCAGCGTGAACCCGATGAGTTCCGCCATCTCGTCCACCGCCATGTCGCCCGGCAGGAGCCAGGAGCCGTCGTCACGCTGGATGGCGCCGTCAACCCCCTCGCCCGCGGGTTCCAGACTGCCGGCGATGGCGTTGAGGAGATCCGCCGCGGTGACGATGCCGAGCGTGCGGCCATACTCGTCCTGCACGAAGGCCAGGTGGATGGAGGACCCGCGGAACAGCTCCATCGCCTCCAGCGCGGGCATCGATTCCGGAATGACCGGCACCTTCTGGACCAGTTTCGCGATCTCGAGCTTGCGGCGCTCCAGCAGCGCATCCGCCACGTCCTTGATGACCACGATCCCGATCACCTCCTCCGGGTCCTCCCCATGGACCGGGATGCGGGAATGCGGCGTGGCCACGATCTTCTTGCGGATGTCGGCGAGATCGTCGTCGATGGCGATCATGTCGATGTCGGTCATGGGGGTCATCAGCGCCCGGACCGGCCTGTCGCCCAGCCGCATGACGCCGGCGATCATGTCGCGCTCGCCGCTCTCGATCACGCCGGCGGATTCGGCCTCGGCGATGAGCGTCTTGATCTCCTCGTCGGTGACGAGGGCCTCGCTCGATTCCTTGAGGCCCAGGAGCCCGATCAGCATCCGCCCCGACCCGTCGAGCAGCCAGACGAAGGGCGCAGCAATCCGCGAGAGAACATTCATCGGGTAGGCCATGCGGCAGGCGATGGCCTCGGGGTTCTTGAGGGCCACCTGCTTCGGCACCAGTTCGCCGATGACCAGCGAGACATAGGTGATCGCGGCGACCACGAGGAGGAAGCCCAGGGGCTCCGCATAGTCCGGCTGCATGCCCATCCGCTCAAGCCAGCCCGAAAGCCTTTCGCCCAGGGCGGCACCGGAGAACGCACCCGCGAGAATGCCGACGAGCGTGATGCCCACCTGCACGGTCGAGAGGAAGCGGCCAGGGTTCTCCGCCAGCATCAAGGCGGCGCGGGCACCCTTCACACCCCTGTCCCGCATGGCCCTGAGGCGGCTCGGGCGGGAGGATACGATCGCCAGTTCCGACATGGCCAGTACGCCGTTCAGCAGCACCAGGCCCAGGACCAGCATGATTTCAAGCGTCAACATGGGAGAGGCGCATATAGCGGCTGCCCCGGGCACTTGCAAATGGATGATTGACGATGGGTCAGAAGCTGTCCGCGATCCAGCGGCCCATGCGGCGGACGTAGCCCGTCTGGGCGCGCGCCACCGCATCCGCCTTGGACTTGGGGAGCGCGTAGTGCGTATCCGGCTTCAGGGCATAGTTCAGCAGCCCGGCGCAGACGGCGAAGCCGGGAGAATGCGCGCTCTCCGGCATGCCCTGCACGTGAGCGGGCGAACCCATGCGCACCTGGCGGTCCAGCCATTGGGCCGCCACCTCGCGCACGCCGTTCAACTGGCTGGCCCCCCCGGTGATGACGAGCCTGCGCCCGGCGAGATGCGCTGCACCGGATTTCTCCAGCTTGTCGCGCAGCATCTCGAAGGTCTCTTCCAGCCGCGGCCTGATGATGCCGGTGAGCATCGACTTCGGCACCTGCTGCACCGTGTCGACGCCGCGCTCGCCCAGGAGCGGCACGGAGATCATCTCGCGCTCGTCGACGGTGCTGGCCAGCGCGGAGCCCCACAGCGTCTTCATGCGCTCGGCATGGGCGATGGTGGTCGACAGGCCGCGCGCGATGTCATTGGTGATGTGCTGCCCGCCCAGCGGCACCACGTCCGCCATCACGAGGTTGTTCTCGTGGAAGACGGCGAAGCTCGTCGTGGCGCCCCCCATGTCGACGACTGTGACGCCGAGCGTCTTCTCGTCATCCGCCAGCACGGCGCGGGCCGCCGCATAGGGCGCCATCACGAAGCCGGCGATGGCGAGATGGGCACGCTCCACCGCCATGGCGAGGTTCTTGAGGTGCGGCTGCTCGACGGTGACCACGCCCAGATCGAGCGACAGCGTCTCCCCGAACATGCCGAGCGGGTCCTTCACGCCGCGCGCATCGTCGAGGTGATATTGCAAGGGCGAGAGATGCAGGATGGTGCGCCGCCCGGGGTCGACCTGCGTCAGCACCTCGTCCAGCACCCGTTCCATGTCAGGGTCGCTGACCTGGACGGAGCCGACGGCGATGCTGCCCGTGTGAAGGCGCGACTGCGGGCGGCCGCCGGAGACGTTCACGTAAATGTCCGTGATGGTGCGCTGCGCCATGCGCTCCGCCGCGTCCACCGCCAGCCTGATGGCGCGCTCCGCCTCATCCACGTTGATGATGGAGCCGGAACGCACGCCGCGCGACAGCTGATGGCCCACCCCCAGCACCTTGAGGCTGTTCTTCTCCTCGGCATCCGAACTGCGATGCTTGGCCGGGACGACCTCGGCGATGAGGCAGGAAATCTTCGTCGATCCGACATCCAGGGCCGCGATCAGCCCTCCCTTGGGGACGGCGGGCGGCTTGATCCCGCCCTTCCCCTGAAACTGCACCACCGTCATTTGCCCAGTACCCCTACTCACCCCGTGTCCCCGGGACCGGAGCTAGTTGGTTCCGGCCGCCGTCGTCTTGGTTTCGCCCTCCAGGTCGCTCGCATCGAGTTCCGCCACCTCGACGATCACCCGCCCCGCGAGCCGCAGGTCGACAGACCTGATGCCCCTGGAAAGCAATTGCTGCGTCCTGTTCAGGTCGTCAGCCATGCGAAGCGCGTCCTGCCAGCCCTTTTCCGGCAGCTGCACCGTGATGCCGCTGTCGAGATAAAGGGTCCAGCGCCGGTTCCCCACCCGGGCGGCCGCCTTCACCTGCAACATTATGTCGGGATAGGCTGAGAGTTGGTTAATGAGCTCGGCGGCTGCGAGATTCGCCCCCTCGCCCGTGACGAGGGGCAGCCGAACCAGCTGCGCGGCCTGAAGCCCGCTCATCGCGGAGCCCGTCTTGTCGATCACGTAATAGGCGTCGCCCCGCTGCCAGATGGCGAAGGGTTCACGCTCCTTCACCTCGATGGCGAGCTGGTTCGGGAACAGCCGCTGCACCTTGGCGCCCTCGATCCAGTCCAGCCCTTCGAGGCTGCGCCGCGCCTGGACCGCGTCGAACCCGATGAGCGAGCCGCCGGGCTGCACGCCGATGGCGGTGAGCAGCGCCTCCGGCTCATGGTGTGACAGCCCTGCGATGGTGATGTCCTCAGCCGCCATGCCGACGAGGCCCGCGGCCTTGCCCGGCAGCATCGGCCACTTGCTGCCCTCATAGTCGAGGTGGCCGCCGCGCCCGAGGCCGGCGAGCACCACCGCACCCAGGACCAGCACGGCGGAGGAACGCAGCGCGAGGCGGTAGCGGAAGCGGGTCAGCCGCTCGAGCCAGCCTGGCGGCCGCTTGCGCTCATAGACCGGAAACACGTTCGCGCTCATCTGTCCACCGACGCATCGTTCACCATCCAGGTGACGAGCGCCTCGAAGCTCTGGCCGGCGTGGGCCGCCAGTTCCGGCACGAGCGAGGTGCCCGTCATGCCGGGCTGCGTGTTGACTTCGAGCAGGATCAGTTCTCCCGACCCCTCCTCGTCATAGCGGAAGTCGGCGCGCGAGACGCCGCGGCACCCCAGCGCCTCATGCGCCATGAGCGAATAGGCCTGGCACTTCTCATAGATCTCCGCCGGGATATTCGCGGGAAGGATGTGCTGCGAGCCACCCGGCGCATATTTGGCCGTGTAGTCATACCAGCTCGAACTTTTCGACACGATGTCGATGACGCCCAGCGCCTTGCCGCCGATCACCGCGCAGGTCAGCTCCTTGCCGGCCACGAAGCGTTCGACCATCGCATGGGTTCCGAAGATGTGGCGCTCCTCCAGCACGGCGCGGGCCGGCCCGTTGGCGCCCGCCAGCACGATGTGCACGCCCACGCTCGATCCCTCGGCCACCGGCTTCACCACATAGGGCGGCGCGATGGGGTGGCTTTCGGCCACCTCTTCCAGCGGCACAAGCCGGCTCTCCGCCACCGGCACCCCGGCGGCGCGGAACACGGCCTTCGACTTTTCCTTGTGCATGGCGAGCGAGGAGGCCAGCACGCCCGAATGCGTATAGGGAATCTGCAATGTCTCGAGGATCGCCGCGCAGCAGCCGTCCTCGCCCCACTTGCCGTGGAGCGCGTTGAAGGCGACGTCGGGCTTCATCTCCTGCAGCACGGAGAAGATGGTCTCGCGCGCAACGTCGATGGGGATTGCCCTGAAACCGGCGCGCGTCAGCGCCTCGGTGCAGGCCTTTCCGGAGCTGAGGCTCACCTCGCGCTCGGCGGACCAGCCGCCCATGAGCACCGCGACGGTCGTCTCGGCAGGCACGCGCTTTTGGTTCATGCCGCCTCTCCCAGGGGAAGGCCGATGCGCTTGATCTCCCAGTCGAGTTCGACGCCGGAGCTTTCCTTCACCCGGGCGCGGACGGTTTCACCAAGTTCCTCGATCTGCGATGCCGTCGCGCCGCCCTCGTTGATCAGGAAGTTGCAGTGAAGCTCCGAGACCTTCGCGGGCCCCACGGCGAAGCCGCGCATGCCCGCCTTGTCGATCAGCTGCCAGGACTTGTTGCCCGGCGGGTTCTTGAAGGTGGAGCCGCCGGTGCGGCTCTTGATCGGCTGGGTCGCCTCGCGGCTCTCCGTGATCTTGTCCATGGCGGCGGAAATCTCCGCCGGGTTGCCGGCACGGCCCTGAAACAGCGCTTCCGTGAAGACCAGGTCTTCCGGTGCGCCGCAGTGGCGGTAGCTGTATTTCATGTCCGCGTTGGACAGCACGTGGATGTTCCCCGACCGGTCGACGGCGCGCGCCTCGATCAGAATGTCCTTCGTCTCGCCCCCATAGGCTCCGGCATTCATGCGCAACGCGCCGCCGATGGTGCCCGGTATACCTCTCAGAAAGGTTAACGCATCGATACTTTTCTCGAGCGCGAAGCGGGCGACGCGCACGTCGAGGGCCGCAGTCCCTGCGCGCACGCGGTGGCCGGGCTCCTCCGTGACCTCGGCGAAGCCCTTGCCCAGCCGGATCACCACGCCGGGAACGCCCCCGTCCCGCACGAGCAGGTTGGAGCCGACGCCGATCACATAGACGGGAATGTCACTTGGCGTGCCCTTGAGAAACGCCGCGAGGTCGGCCTCGTCCGCCGGGGTGAACAGCACTTCCGCAGCCCCGCCGGCGCGGAACCAGGTGAGGTCCGCGAGCGGCGCATTGGCCTCCAGCCTGCCGCGCACCTGCGGCAGGCGCTTCAGCAGGGCCACGCCATCGATCTTGCGCATCACGAAGCAGCCTTGTCGAAGGCTTCGAGCTGGCCGGGCAGCGCATAGGCCCATTGCGTGATGGTGCCGGCGCCGAGGCACATCACGATGTCGCCCGGCTGCGCCATGTTGCGGATGAGGGGGGCGAGCTGTTCCGGCTTGTCGATCGTGTGCACCGAGCGGTGCCCGCGCGACTTGAGGCCCTCCGCGAGATGGGTGTGCGACGCGCCCTCGATTGGCGCCTCGCCCGCCGCATAGACCGGGGCGACGACGACAGTGTCCGCGTCGTTGAAGCAGGTGCAGAACTCGTTGAAGAGCGAGGACAGCCTGGTGTAGCGGTGCGGCTGCATGACCGCGAGCACCCTGCCCTTGGCCACGCCGCGCGCCGCCTTCAGCACGGCGGCGATCTCGACCGGGTGGTGTCCGTAATCGTCGAACACGGTGATGCCGTTGTGCGTGCCCGTGCGGGTGAAGCGGCGCTTGACGCCGGTGAAGCTCTTGAAGCCCTTGCGGATGTCCTCGTCCAAGATGCCGAGTTCCTTGGCCACCGCGAGCGCGGCGGTGGAGTTCAGCGCATTGTGCTCGCCGGGGATGGCGAGGCTCAGGTTTCCGATGTCATGCGTCTCGCCCGTGCGGCGGTTGGTCATGCGCACGGCGAAGCGCGTCTCGCCGTCTTCGTAGCTCACCTCCATCAGCCGCACGTCGGCCTGGCGGCTGCGGCCATAGGTGATGACGCGGCGGTCCTTCACCTTGCCGATCAGCTCCTGCACCACCGGGTGGTCGATGCACATCACCGCGAAACCGTAGAAAGGGATGTTCTCGACGAAGGCGAGGAAGGCCTCCTTGGCCTTGTCGAAGGTGCCGTAATGGTCGAGGTGCTCGGGGTCGATGTTGGTGACGATCACGACATCCGCCGGCAGCTTGACGAAGGTGCCGTCGGACTCGTCCGACTCCACCACCATCCAGTCACCCTTGCCGAGGCGCGCGTTCGTGCCATAGGCGTTGATGATGCCGCCGTTGATGACGGTGGGGTCGAGGTTCCCGGCATCCAGCAGGGCCGCGACGAGCGAGGTCGTCGTCGTCTTGCCATGGGTGCCGCCCACCGCCACGCAGGACTTGAAGCGCATCAGCTCCGCCAGCATCTCCGCCCGGCGCACGATGGGCAGGTAGCGGTTGCGGGCCTCGACGAGTTCCGGATTGTCGTCCTTCACGGCGGAGGAGACGACGACCACCTGCGCGTCACCGATGTTCTCCGCCTTGTGGCCGATATGGACGTCGATCCCCGCCTTGCGCAGGCGGGCCACGTTGTAGTTGTCGGTCAGGTCGGAGCCCTGGACCTTGTAGTTCAGCGTGGCCATCACCTCGGCGATGCCGCTCATGCCGATGCCGCCGATTCCGATGAAGTGGATGGGGCCGACATTGCCCGGGAGTTTCATGGATTTCGTTTCCCTGCGATCTTTTCGGCGAGATCGGCGAGGCGCTGGGCCGCATCGGGTTTCCCGTGGCCGAGCGCGGCCGCCGCCGCCCGTTGGAGTTGGCCCTGTTGAGAGCGAAGTGATGTCAGAAATTGGGCAAAGGCCTGAGGTTCCAGAGAGGCCTGCGGCTGCACCCAGCCCGCCCCGGCCGCGGCGAAGCTCTCGGCATTCCTGAGCTGGTCGTTGTCGAGCGCATGCGGCAGCGGCACCATGACGGCCGGGCGGCCGATGACGCCCAGTTCCGCGATGGTCGAGGCGCCCGAGCGGCAGACGACGAGATGCGCCCCGGCAATGCGCCGCGGCATGTCCATGAAGAACGGGTTCAACTCGCAGTCGAGGCCCAGGTCGCGATAGGCGGCGGTGACCTGCGCCATGTTCTCCGCCCGCACCTGCTGGGTGAGGCGGATGGCTTTCCGCTCCTCCGCGCTCATCGCGGCCAAGACCTTCGGCATGAACTCGCCGAAGAACTGCGCGCCCTGGCTGCCCCCGAAGACGAGCAGGTTGAAGCGGTCGAAGGCCGGGTAAGGGGCCGCCTTCTGCTGGAGCGCGATGTCACGCACGGGGTTGCCGGTGACGGTGAGCTTCCTCTGCGCCTCCGGCGGCAGGCCCATCAGGTCAGGGAAGGAGGAGGCCACCGCATCCGCCCATTTGGCGAGCACGCGGTTCGCGCGGCCCATCACCGCGTTCTGGTCATGGACGCAGGACGGGATGCGGAGCCGAGCCGCCGCGATGATGGGCGGAAAGGACGGATAGCCGCCGAAGCCGATGACGGCGAGCGGCATCACACGCTTCAGGATGGCCTGGGCCGCGCGGTAGCCGCCATAGAGGCGCATCACCCTGCCCGGAACCAGCCACGGCTTCGACAGCGACAGCGTGGCCGAGGGCACGATATGCGTCTCGGCGGCGGGGAAGTTCTTGCCATAGTCGCGCACGCGCTCATCCGTCATCAGGTGGACGGCATAGCCCCGCCGGTTCAGTTCCTCCGCCAGCGCCTGTGCGGGGAAGAGGTGGCCGCCGGTGCCCCCGGCGGCGAGAACGAAGGTGCCCCTGTTCTGCATGGCGCCTCAGGCGTAGGACGGGTTGAGGGACTGAACATGCGACGCCGCGCCGAAGCGCCTGCGTCCCAGCGCGAGCACAAGGCCCATGCCGAAGGCCATGCCGAGGAGCGAGGAGCCGCCATAGGAGATGAAGGGCAGCGTCATGCCCTTGGCGGGCAGCAGCGCCGTGTTGACGCCCATGTTGATCAGCGCCTGGAAACCGAAGACCAGCGCCAGCCCGCTCAGCGCCAGCGCCGCGAAGGGATCAGGCTCGGACTTGGCGCGCATCAGCACCTTCAGCACCACGAAGGCGAAGAGCGCCATGAGGAGAAGGCAGGCGATGAGGCCAAACTCCTCGCCCACCACCGCGAAGGTGAAGTCCGTATGCGCGTCCGGCAGCACGAGCTTCGCCTCGCCGCCGCCCGGCCCCGCACCCATCAGGCCGCCGTTGCGGAAGGCCTGCATGGCGGTGTCCACCTGGAAGGTGTCGCCCTTGTCGGGGCTGAGGAAGCGGTCGATGCGCGACTGGACGTGCGGCACGAGTTCATAGGCCGCGAACAGCCCCGCCGCCGCCAGCGACAGGAGCCCCACGACGGTGAACCAGGAAATGCCATAGATCAGCAGCATGGAGCCGAAGGTGAGGATCACGAGCGCCGTCTGCCCGAAGTCCGGCTGCATGACGAGCAGGCCGATGAACATCACCGCCAGGACGAATGCGATCACCTGCCCCGGCATCTCCGGCCGGCGGGTATGCTCGGCCAGGAACCATGCCACCACCACGACGAAGGCGGGCTTGGCGAATTCGGACGGCTGGAGATTGATGGGCCCGAGGTCGATCCAGCGATGCGCGCCCTTGATCTCCGGCCCGAAGAACAGCGCCAGCACCATGAGGCCCAGCGACCCGAAGAACACGGCGAGGCCGGCGCGGCGGGCCAGCCGCGGCGGGAAGAAGGAAAGCGCGATCAGCAGCGGCACCGCGAAAGTGATGTAGAAGAGCTGGCCCTTGATGAAGTGGAAGGTGTCCGCCCCGATGCGGTCCGCCACCGGCGGGCTCGCGGCCATCGAGACGAGCACGCCCGAGGCCATGAGCAGGAGCACGGCGAACATCAGTCCACGGTCCACCGTGAACCACCACTGGGCGAGAAGGCCGCGATGGCTACGTCCGAGCAGCATGGGCACCTCCTGGGATCGTCATCTCTATGCCGGGAAGCTGCGAGACGGCCTTGACGAAGGCATCGCCGCGCACCTCGAAATTGGGATACTGGTCGAAGCTGGCGCAGGCGGGCGAGAGCAGCACCACCGCGCCCGGCCTGGCCTCCGCCACCGCATCGCGCAGCGCCGCCTGGACTGCGTTCTCCAACGTGCCGCACTGCTCCACCGGCATGGCGGCGCCGATCGTCTCCGCGAAGGACTGGGCGGCCTGGCCGATGAGATAGGCCCGCGCCACGCGGGGAAAGAGCGGCCTCAGCGGCGCGATGCCGCCCGCCTTGGCGATCCCGCCGGCGATCCAGTAGATGTTCTCGAAGGAGGCCAGCGCCTTCTCCGCCGCGTCGGCGTTGGTGGCCTTGGAATCGTTGATGAAGGGGATGGCTCCCACCCGGCCCACCTGCTGCATGCGGTGCGCGAGGCCGGGGAAGCTCTTCATCGCGGCGGCGATGCTCGCCGGCGCGACGCCCAGCGCGTTGGCCGCGCCATAGGCCATGCAGGCGTTCTGCCAGTTGTGGCGACCCTTGAGGGCGGGCATGTCGCGAAGGTCGATCTCGGCCTCGGTCCTGCCTGCCCGCTTGTCCCGCAGCACGCCGTCATGCGCGGTGATGCCGTCGGCGAGGTCCTTCACCACGGAGACGCGGCGCATGTCGGCCCCCGTGCCGACGGCCTTGTCGGCGATGGCCGCGCACCAGTCGTCATCGACGCCGCAGAGCGCCGTTCCGCCCGGCCCCTGGCGCGCGAACATGCGCGCCTTCACGGCCGCGTAGTTCTCCATCGTGCCGTGGCGGTCCAGGTGGTCGGACGTGAGGTTGGTGAGGATGCCAACGTCCGGCTTCAGCCCCGGCATCAGGTCAATCTGGAAGGAGGAGAGTTCCAGCACATAGACGCGGCCCTTTGCGGGCTGGCGGAGCAGGAAGACCGCCTTGCCGATGTTGCCGCCCACCTCGACGTCGAGGCCAGCTTCCGCCAGCACATGGCCGATGAGCGCCGTGGTGGTCGACTTGCCGTTGGTGCCGGTGATGGCGACGATGCGGGCGCCAGCGGCCTCCGCCTCGCGCGCGAAGATCTCGGTATCGCCGATCACCTCGATGCCCGCATGGCGGGCCTTCAGCACCGTCCAGTGCGGCTCGGGATGTGTGAGCGGCACGCCGGGGCTCAGCACCAGCGCGTCGAGCCCCGAGAAGTCCAGCGCATGCAGGTTGGTGATGGGAAGGCCTGAGGCCTTGGCCTTCTCGACCGCCGGCGTGGAATCGTCCCAGCCATGGACCTCCGCCCCGCCGAGGCGCAGGGCCTCGATGGTGGCGGTGCCGGAGCGCGCCAGGCCGAAGACGGCGACGCGCTTTCCCCTGAATGTGGCGGCGGGGAACAAGGCCTACCTCAGCTTCAACGTGGAGAGCCCGATGAGGGCCAGCACGATGGCGATGATCCAGAAGCGGATAACGATGGTGGGCTCCCTCCAGCCCTTCTGCTCGAAATGGTGGTGCAGCGGCGCCATGGCGAAGACGCGCTTGCCCGTCATCTTGAAGGAGGCGACCTGGATGATCACGGACAGCGTTTCCAGCACGAACAGCCCGCCGATGATGGCGAGCACGATCTCATGCTTGGCCGCCACAGCGATGGCGCCCAGCGCGCCGCCGAGGGAAAGCGAGCCCGTGTCGCCCATGAAGATCATGGCGGGCGGCGCGTTGAACCACAGGAAGCCCAGCCCCGCGCCAACGATGGCCCCGCAGATGATGGCGAGTTCGCCCGAGCCGCGCACGAAGTGGAGTTCGAGATAGTTCGAGAAATTGAAGTTGCCGACGAGGTAGACGATGAGCCCCAGGCTCGCCGCCGCGATCATGACCGGCACGATGGCAAGCCCGTCCAGCCCGTCCGTCATGTTCACGGCATTGCCTGCGCCCACCACCACGAACATGCCCACGAAGATGAACAAGATGCCGAAGGGGATCAGCACGTCCTTGAAGAAGGGCACGGCGAGCGAGGTGGAGAGCGGCTTGTCGCCGATCCACATGAACATGGCGACCGCGATGCCGGCGATGACGAATTCCATCAGCAGCCGCACCTTGCCGGAGAAGCCCTTGGTGGAGGCCTTGGTCACCTTGAGGAAATCGTCATAGAAGCCGATGGCGCCGAAGCCGAGGGTGACGAAGAGCACGGCCCAGACATAGAGGTTGCGCAGGTCGGCCCAGAGCAGCGTGCCCACGAAGATGCCGGACAGGATCATGAGCCCGCCCATGGTGGGGGTTCCCTGCTTCTCCACGATGTGGCGCTGCGGCCCGTCGGAGCGGATGGGCTGGCCGCGCCCCTGCTTCACCTTCAGCAGCGAGATGATGCGCGGGCCGAAGAGGAAGACGAAGATCAGTGCCGTGAGAATGGCGAGGCCGGTCCGCGTCGACTGATAGCGGAAGACGTTGAACGGCGAGACTTCGTCGGCGAGGCTCGTCAGCAGAAGGAATAGCATCAGGTCTCCTTGGCCAGCGGCGGGTGTGCCGCCCGGATCGCCTCCACCAGCGGCCCCATGCGGCTGCCGAGCGAACCCTTGATCATCACCACGTCGCCGGGCCGGAGGCCCGCCAGTACCGCATCCCGCAACGCTTCGGAGGTCGTGGCGTAAGCGCCGCGCTTTCTCCCCGGCACGCGGTCCCAAAGATTCGCCATCAGAGGTCCGGCGGCGTATAGGACATCCACCTTGGCCGCGTCCATGGGCTCGAACAGGCCTGCGTGCAGTTCCGCACTCTTCTCGCCGAGTTCCAGCATGTCGCCCAGCACCGCGATGCGACGGCCGCCCTGCCCCGGCTGGGAGGCGCCGAGCAGGCCCAGCGCCGCCCCAACCGAAGCGGGATTGGCATTGTAGCTTTCATCGATGAGGAGCAGTTCCCCGCCCGCGATCTGCAGCCTTTCGCGCACGCCGCGCCCCTTGGCCGGCTGGGCGGAGGCAAGTGCCAGCGCGGCGCGGGCGAGATCGGCGCCCATGAGCTTCGCGGCGGCGAGGACGGCCAGGCTGTTCACCGCCATGTGCTCTCCCGGCAGGCCAAGCTTGTAGATGAGGGTTTCGCCCATCACGCTGGCGGTCACGCAGCAGCAGTCCGGCAGAAGCGCCACGCGCTCCATCCGCACGTCCGCCTCGGGGTGCTTGCCAAAGGAGACGATGCTGGAAATCCCCGCCGCGCGGGCCGCAGCGGAAAGCCGCTCGAAATACGGCGTGTCGCGGCTGATGACGGCGTGGCCACCGGGCGTGACGCCGGTGAAGATCTCCGCCTTGGCATCGGCGATCCCGTCGAGCGAGTCGAAATTGCCGAGGTGGCTCGCGGCGATGGTGGTGACGATGGCCACCTGCGGCCTGACCATGGCGACGAGCGGGGTGATCTCGCCCGCGTGGTTCATGCCGATCTCGAAGACGCCGAAGGCGGTCTCCCGCGGCATGCGCGCGAGGGTGAGCGGCACGCCCCAGTGATTGTTGAAGGAGGCGGCGGAGGCATGGGTCTGGCCGGAGGCCGAGAGCGCGGTGCGCAGCATCTCCTTGGTGGAGGTCTTGCCGACGCTGCCGGTGACGGCCACGATCTGGCCATGGCAGCGCGCGCGCGCCGCAAGCCCCATGTTCTCCAGTCCGCGCAGCGGGTCTTCCGCCACTTCCAGCACGGGTCCGGCCGCCGTCATCTCCGGGCTCACGCGGGAGACGAGGCCGAGCCCCGCGCCGGCCTTCAGCGCATTGGCGACGAAGTCGTGCCCGTCATGCCGCTCGCCCTTGATGGCGACGAAGATGTCGCCCTGCCCCACCGCGCGCGAGTCGATGGTGACGGCGTCGAGCGGCTTCGTCACCTCGCCATGCAACGTTCCGCCCGTTGCCTTCAGCAGTTCCTCGACCGTCCACAGGGCCTCAGCCATGATATTCCCGTCCTTCGAGTGCGGCCTTCACGGCCTCATGGTCGCTGAAGGGCAGCACCTGTTTGCCGATCTTCTGACCTTCTTCATGTCCCTTGCCCGCCACCACCAGCACGTCGCCCGCCACGAGCGCCTCGACAGCCGCGCGGATCGCCGCGGCGCGGTTGCCGATCTCGACCGCTCCCGGCGCCCCCGCCATGATGGCGGCGCGGATCGCGGCCGGGTCCTCGGTGCGCGGATTGTCGTCCGTCACATAGACCGCGTCGGCAAGCCTTGTGGCGATCTCGCCCATGATCGGGCGCTTGGTACGGTCCCTGTCGCCGCCGCAGCCGAACACCACGTGAAGCCTGCCGCGCGTATAGGGACGGAGCGATTTCAAGGCATTCTCAAGCGCATCCGGCTTGTGCGCATAATCCACGAAGACGGGTGCCCCGGCCTGCGTGCGGCCGACGAGTTCGAGGCGGCCCTTCGCCCCCTTGAGCGAGCGCAGCGCATGCATCACCAGCGCTTCTTCGCCGCCCGTCGCGAGCACGAGTCCCGCCGCGATCAGCGCGTTCGACACCTGGAAATCGCCGGTGAGGGCCAAGTCGACCGCGTGGCGGCGCCCCTTCACCTCGACGTCGATGTGCTGGCCCGACGGATCCCGCAGGACATTCAGCACACGGATTGTCTCGCCCCTCTCGCCGACGCTCCACACGTCCAGCCCGTGTGCCCTGGCGCGGCGGGCCGCGGCCTCGCCATGCGGCGTGTCGACATTGATCACGGCGGCGCTGCCGGGGGCCAGCAGCTCCTCGAAGAGCCGCATCTTGGCGTTGAAATAGTCCTCGACCGTGGGGTGATAGTCGAGATGGTCATGCGAGAGGTTGGTGAAGCCCGCCGCCGCGATGCGGAGCCCGTCGAGGCGGTACTGGTCGAGGCCGTGGCTCGACGCCTCGATGGCGAGGTGGTCCACGTCATCCTCCGCGAGGCGCGCGGCGATGTCCTGCAGCTTCATGGCGTCGGGTGTCGTGTGTTCCAGTTCCATCGTGCCGGAGGGCGAGACGACGCCGACCGTGCCGAGGCTCGCGGCGCGAAAGCCGAGCGACGTCCAGATTTCGCGCACGAAGCTGGCAACGGAGGTCTTGCCGCTGGTGCCCGTCACGGCGACCACCGTATCCGGCTGGCGGCCGTGGAAGCGCGCGGCCATGCGCGCGAAGAGGCGGCGCGGATTTTCGGAAATGACGAGCGGCACGCCCTGCGCTTGCGCGCCCGGTCCTGCGAGGATGGCAGCCGCACCCGCGGCAATGGCCTGCGGGATGAAGGCCGACCCGTCGACATGAGTTCCCGGCAGCGCCGCGAAGACATAGCCGGGCTTCACGGCGCGGCTGTCGGCGGTGAGGCCGTGGATTGCCAGCGTCTCGGCCCCGGGATCGAGAGGGGCCTCCCCGGCGACCAGCTGCCTGAGGGTCGTCTTCACGGCGTCACTGTTCCTTCTTCTTCTTTTCTTCGAGCTCGAGCTTTGCGAGCTTCTCCATGTCTTCAGGCGTGAATTCGGGCTCGACGCCGAGCATGGGCGCGATGCGCTCGATGATCTTTCCCGCGGTCGGCACGGCGTTCCAGCCCGAGGTGGCGAAGCCATAGGTCTCGGGCGTCGCCTTCGGCTCGTCCAGCATGACCAGGATCAGGTAGCGCGGCTTGTCCATGGGGAACGCGCCGATGAAGGAGGCGAGGCGCTTGTCCTTGGCGTAGCGCCCGTCCACCACCTTTTCCGCCGTGCCCGTCTTGCCCCCGACGCGATAGCCGATGACGTCCGCCTTGGAGGCGGAGCCCTCGATGGCGTTGAGGCGGAAGAGATAGCGCAGCATCTCGCTGGTCTCGGGCTTCACGATGGTCTGCGCCATGGCGAGCGCCTCCTCCTCGCTGCGCTTGAGGAAGGTGGGTGTCATCATGTGCCCGCCATTGAGAAGTCCCGCAACCACGGCGGCACCCTGCAGAGGCTGGACGGCAAAACCGTGGCCGAAAGCGGCCGTCGCCGTGGCAAGCCTGCTCCAGCGGCGGGGCAGCAGCGGCCTCGCGCTCTCCGGCAGTTCCGTCTGCAGCCGGTCGAACAGGCCCACGCGCTTCAGGAATTCCTGGTGGCGCTCGAGGCCTACGTCGAGGGCCATTTTGGCGGTGCCGATGTTGGAGGAGTTGGTGAACACCTCCGGCACCGTCATCACCCGCCGCTGGGCGTGGTAGTCGTTGATCCGTGCATTGCCGATCACCAGCGGGAAGCGGGCGTCATAGGCGCTCTGGAGATTGGCCGTGCCATAGTCGAAGGCCATCGCGAAGGTCACCGCCTTGATGACGGAGCCCAGCTCGTAGACGCCGCTCGTCATGCGGTTCTGCTGGTCCTTCGTGAAGTTCTTCTTTTCCTGGTTGGGGTTGAAATCCGGAAGCGAGACGAGCGAGAGCACCTCGCCCGTGTTGATGTCCATCACGATGCCGCCGCCCGCGATGGCGCTGAACTTGGTGATGGCCTGGCTGATCTCGTCGATCAACGCCGCCTGCACGCGGATGTCGATCGACATCTGCGCGGGCTGGGTCTTGTGCTCGGCCGGTTCGGCCAGCGAGGCGGTGTAGAGCGCGCCCTGACCGTCGAGGTATTTCTCGATTCCGGCGATGCCCTTGGTGTCGAGGTCGACATAGCCCACGACATGCGCGCCCAGCCGGCCCTGCGGATAGACGCGGCGGCGCTCGTTCACATAGCCGACACCGGGGATGCCGAGATTGTAGACTGCGTCGCGCTCCTCCGGCGAAACCTGGCGCTTCAGCCAGGCGAAGCGCTTGGAATTGGTGAGCTTGCGGCGAAGCTCCTTGGCGTCGAGGTCCGGCACCGTGGCGGTGAGGAGTTCCACCGCCTCGTCGATGTCGATGATCTTGGAAGGATCGGCATAGAGCGAGGCGACTGCCACGTCGGTTGCCAGCAGCACGCCGTTGCGGTCGATGATGTCCGGCCGCGGTAGGCGGTCCTGCACCTCGGCGCGGGGCGCCTCCTCCGCGAGCCTGGGGAAGACGGTGAGCCGGGTGAGCTGGCCGCCGATCGTCAGGAAGGCGAGCCCGACGACGACGCTGATGAGGCGGATGCGGTTCTGCCCGCCAAGCCTGCGCGGGGCATCGTCATCGGGGATATGGTGCGGGGCGGATTCGGTCATGGCTGCTGCATCTGGTCGATGATGGCGCCGATCGGGTCAGAGCCTTCGGCTTCGAGCTTGATCACGGGTTCGGCCGGAACGCGCGCGCCGATCTCCTCCAGCTTCACGATCTGCTTGGCCTTGAGGGTCGAGAGGCCGAGGTGCTGCGCGGCCAGTGCGCGCAGGCGGTCTGGGCGCGTGAGGCTCGACCATTCGGCGTTGAGGAGGCGCATGTTCTCCGTCTCCTCCTCGATGCCGCGCTCATAGCGCGCGATCTCGCGCTCGATCCCGCGCGTGGTGTGCTCCAGCGAATAGAGGATGAAGGCCGAGACCAGCAGCGTGACCACGAGGATGAAATTGATGAACTTGTGCATCAGTGACGCGCCCCGGTTCTGGGGCTGAGGCCGATCTCGTCCGCGATCGAGGGCATGGGCGGGGCCGCCGTGCGGATGCCGGCGCGCAGCTTCGCCGAGCGTGCCCGGGGATTGCGCCGCGCCTCCTCCTCCGAGGCGCCCACATGGCCCTTGTGGGCAAGCTCGAAGGACGGCTCAGGCCCCGCCAGGGCGCCAGGCAGATGGCGCGAGCCCGAGGGCAACCTGCCGCCGCGCGAGGCGAAGAAGCGCTTCACGATCCGGTCTTCCAGCGAATGGAACGTCACCACGGCGAGCCGGCCGCCTGGGCCCAGCATGCGTTCGGCGGCGTGCAGCGCCTCGACCAGCTCGTCGAGCTCGCCGTTCACATGGATGCGCAGCGCCTGGAAGGTGCGCGTGGCGGGGTGGATGCGGTCCGGGCGCGGACGGCCCGTCACCCGCTCGATGGCCTTGACGAGGCCGAAGGTCGTGGTGATCGGCGCTTCCGCGCGCGCCGCCACGATGGCGCGGGCGATGGCGCGCGCCTTCGGCTCCTCGCCGAAGACGTAGATGATGTTGGAGAGGGCCTCCTGCGGCAGGCTGTTCACCGCGTCCGCGGCGGAAGGGCCTGATTGTGCCATGCGCATGTCGAGCGGCCCGTCGCGCAGGAAGGAGAAGCCGCGCTCCGCCTGGTCCAGCTGCATCGACGAGACGCCGATGTCGAGCACGATGCCGTCCACCGGCACGTCACCCACCAGCGCCTCCATGTCGCCGAAGCGGCCTTCGAGAAGGCTGAGGCGCCCGCCATAGGCTTCGGCCAGCGCTTGCCCGACGCGGATCGCCGACGGGTCACGGTCGATGGCGAGGACGCGCGTGTCCGCAGCGTCGAGGATGGCGCGCGTGTAGCCGCCGGCGCCGAAGGTGCCGTCCACATAGGTCGCGCCGTCACGCGGGCCGAGGGCATCGAGCACCTCGGCCAGCATCACGGGCACGTGGGGTTGGGCTTGAACGGGTTGGGCGGCGGCCATCTCCGGACCAAAAATCAGGGTGAACAAGGCGTTAAGCGACAGCCTGACATTGCCCGCCCCCTGCTTAACAAATGGATAATGCCAGCTGGCCTGTAAGCCGGGTTCTGTCCATGCGGGGTCGCCCCCGCACTGGATGACCATTCATCTGGAGCGCCCGTCGCCGGACGCTTCGCGCAACCTACCCGGGCGGCTGGGCCGGAAACAGCCCTGGCACCCCTTGCGAGGTGCCGCGTCGCCCCTATTCGGTCTTGCTCCCGGTGGGGTTTGCCATGCCACCCCCGTTGCCGGGGGCGCGGTGCGCTCTTGCCGCACCATTTCACCCTTGCGTCAGGCCGAGGCCCGGTTCCGCGGTATCATTTCTGTGGCACTGTCCCTGGGGTCGCCCCCGCCGGGCGTTACCCGGCACCGTGTTTCCATGGAGCCCGGACTTTCCTCCCCCGCGCCCTTTCGGGACTTGCGGCAGCGGTCATCCAGCCAGCTGGCGAGGGAGACCTAGGCGCTCGGGGCGCGAATGGCAATGAACTTCTGTCACTCAGCCTCCGAACACCACCCGCCCGTCGCACACCGTCACGCGCGGCGCGATGCCTTTGTAGGTGGCGGGGTCGGTCTTCTCGAGGTCCACCGGCATGACGCAGACATCCGCGAGCATGCCTTCCTTCAGCACGCCGGTCTTGCCCTCCATGAAGCCGGCGAAGGCGCCGTCCGCCGTGTAGGCGTGGAGCGACTGGTGCAGGCTCTGGCGGTTGTCGGGCATGCTCTCGTTCCAGCGGCCGCGCGTCATGGCGGACTGGATGGACCACATGGGATCGATGTCGGAGACGGGCCAGTCGGTGCCGAAGACGAGGCGCGCGCCCGCCTCGCGCAGCGCCTTCCAGGCGAAGGCATAGGGCCAGCGCTGCTCCCCGATCTTCGAGAGATAGGGTTCGAGCGGCAGGCCATGGTTGCCCGGGGGGTGCGGGGGCTGCATCGAAGCGATGACGCCCAATTCCGCGAAGCGCGGAATGTCGGCCGCGCGGATCACCTCCACATGCTCCACCCGGTGGCGGCTGTCGCGGCGGCCATTGGCCTTCAGCGCCGCCTCATAGCCGTCGAGCACGTGCTTCACCGCCCCGTCGCCGATGGCGTGGACGGCGATCTGCAATCCGCGCCGGTCCGCCTCCACCGCGATCTGGGCGAAACGCTCAGGCTCGAACAGCGGCTCGCCCTTCCAGCCGGGCCGGTCGGCATAGTCCTCGAACATCACGGCGGTGCCGGAGTCGACGACGCCATCCATGAACAGCTTGACGAGGCCGGAGGACAGCATGTCCGTGTCATAGCGGGCCGCCATCTTCGAGGCCTTCTCCAGCATGGAGACGTCCATGAAGTTCTTGAAGTGGAACGGCACCTTCACCCGCGCGGTGAGCTCGCCGCGGCGGTGCAGTTCTTCAAGCAGTTCAAGCGTATAGACGTTGCCGTCCATGTTCTGGATGAAGGTGATTCCATGGCGCGCGGCGTGCGCCAGCCCCACGCGCATGGTGTCGAGGTCCATCTCGAACTCAGGCTTCGTCGGATAGGGCTCGGGCTCGCCGCCGGTGACGAGCCCCAGCCTGTCACGCATGCCCTTTCTGGAGAGTTCGCGCACGGGGTAGAAGGCCTCGCCCTCCAGCAGCTCGCCCGTGGCCAGCCCGTCCGCGCCCATCACGATCTCGTTGCCGGGCCCCAGCTTGCGGCCCTTGAGGATGCCCGCCTTCTCCAGGGCGATGGTGTTGGCCCAGGCGGTGTGGTGGTCCGGCGAGAAGACGAGGATCGGCCGGTCCTTCACGATCCGGTCCAGGTGGTGGCGGGTCAACGGCTCGTTCTCGCCGATGATCACATAGTCCGCCTGCTCGCCGATGATGAGGTCGTCGCCCGGGTTCTGGCGGATGTAGGCTTGCGTCCTGGCCTTCAGCTCCTCGAAGCCGCGCGTGCCGAAGAGCTGCAGGTGGGAGAGTTCCGCCGCACCCGCGAAGAGGTGCATGTGACCCTCGACGAAGCCGGGGATCACGGAGGCGCCGCCCGCGTCGATGACGCGGGTTCCGGCACCCTTCTCGGCGATCACCTCGGCATGCGTTCCCAGCCGCATGATCCGGTTCCCGGAAATGGCGATGGCCTCCGCCCGGGGGCGGGCCTGGTCCATGGTGAGGATCGCGCCATTGGTGATGATGAGCGAGGCTGTCATGCGAGTGGTCCGTTCCAGTTGATGCCCTCGGCCTCCATCATCGCGGCCCAGGCGGGCCTTGCGGTGACGATGCCGATGAGGCGGTTCAGGTGGGGATAATCCGTGGCAGGCACCGCCATGGCCCGCGTCCAGCGGCATAGCATGACGAGGAAGATGTCGGCAGCCGAGAAACGCGCGCCCAGCACATGGGGTCCGTTCTCAGCCAGCCCTGAATCGATCTGCGAGAAGAGGCGCTGAAGGCGGCGTTCCGCCACGGCTTTCATCTCCTCGCGGGCGGCTTCCGTGTCGAGGTAGTTGTCGGCGTGCCACCAGTGCTGCAGGTCCTCCTGCAGGGTGTTGGTGAAGAAGAACAGCCATTGCAGGAAAACCTCCCGCCCCGGCTCGCCCGGCAGCGGCATGAGCCCCGCCTCGGGGTGGTTTTCGCAGAGATAGAGGGTGATGGCGGCCGACTCAAACATCACCCTGCTGCCGTGGATCAGGGTGGGCACCCGGTGGTGGGGGTTGAGGGCCAGGTATTCGGGCGTCCGGTTCTCGCCCTTGGCCGTGTCGACGCGTACCAGTTCGAAGGGGCAGCCGATTTCCCGGAGAACGGCGTGCGGCGCCATATTGGCACTTCCCCGATCCCAGAAGAGCCGATAGATAGGCGCGCCAACCACAGGTTCCCCATTCATGCTTCGTCGACTTTCCATTGTCCTTGCGCTCGCCCTCATGGCCGGTGCGGCCCATGCACAGGAGCGGGAATGGACGCTCGATGCAAGCGAAGAGGATGCATACCTGATTTTCGGCGTGCCGGATTCCGACGACGTTGGCTTGAGCCTGTGGTGCCCGATCGGCAAGGGCGTGGTCAACCTGTTCGTGCCGGTGCCGACGGACAAGCTGCCGAAGTCCGCGGAAAAGGCCGCGCCGGTCACCGTGACCGCCGGCAAGGAGAGCGCCACCTTCCGCGGCAAGGCCGACGTCAATCCGGAGGCCGCCGTCTCCAGCATCGAGGCCGAGATCGCGGCCGAGCACCCGCTGATCGCCGCCATGCGCAAGGAAGACCGGCTGATCATCGGCGTGGGCGGCACGGAGGTGGTGTTCCCCCTCTATAACGCCTCCCTCGAAGACCTGCTCTCCCTATGCGCCAAGGGCGGCTCGGCCAACCTCCAGCCCTGAGGCCAGCCGCTCCGCCGTGCGGAGCGCTGACCGGTCCGGCACGCCATTGACCAGTGCCGGCCTGAAATGCCGCTGGAAGGCATCCGTCACCTTGCGCGTCGCCTCGTCCCATTCCCCCGTCTCTTCAACGGCATAGCCATAGGTCTTGAGCAGGCGCTGGAACACCGGAAGTTCCGCGGCCTCCAGCAGCACCGGATCCGGCGGCGCGGGCGGCACCCAGTGGCCGATCCCTTCGCGGTGCAGCAGCGCCCAGTCGAAACGCTCTCCGGGGTCGATCTTGCGGCCCGGCGCCACGTCGGAATGGGCAAGCACATGCGCGGGCGGAATCGCATGGCGGGAAAGGATGTCTTGGCAGAGCGCAACGACGGCCTGCATCTGCCGCGCCGGAAAATCCCGGTAGCCCAGCGCGTGGCCGGGGTTCTGGATCTCGATGCCGATGGAGCGGGAGTTGGTGTCCGTCTCGCCCTTCCAGCAGGACACGCCGGCGTGCCAGGCCCGCAGCTCTTCCCCCACCATCTGGGTGATGGCGCCCTCCTCATCCACCAGATAGTGGCAGGACACGCCGGACTCGGCGCTGCACAGCAGGTCGCAGGCGGCGGCTGAGCTCGCCATGCCGGTGTAGTGCAGGAGCAGCATGTCCACCGCGCGGCCATTGCGGCGCGGCTCCACATTGGGCGCCAGCGCCACCCGTTGCGCCAGCGGCGAGAGGATCACGCCGCCCTCTCCTTCATGATCCGGTCATAGGCCTCGTTCACCTTCTGGAGGCGCTCGGTCGCGATTTCGAGCATCTCCTCCGGAACGCCGGCGGCGATGTGGCGGTCCGGGTGGTATTCGCGCACCAGCTCGCGGTAGCGGCGGCGGATCGCGTCAACCGGCGCGTCATGGGCAAGGCCGAGGATCAGATAAGGGTCATCCGCCACCGCGACGTGGCGGGCGCGGATCGAGGCGAAATCGGCCGGGCTGAAGCCGAAGATCTCCGCCACCCTGGCGAGGAATCCGTGCTCGCCGGGGTGATAGGCGTTGTCCGCCTTGGCGATGTGGAAGAGCCCGTCCAGAACGTCCTCGAGGATCTCGTGGCGGGCGTCGAACAGCTTCGAGATCTGCCGGGCATAGGTCTCGAAGCCGGCGGTGTCCTGCTTGGCGAGGTTGAAGACGCGCGCCACCGAGGCCAGCTCGCCATCGGGAATGTGGAAGACCCGCTTGAAGGCGGCGATCTCGTCCGCCGTCACAACGCCGTCGGCCTTCGCCATCTTGGCGCCGAGCGCGATCATGCCGATGGTGAAGGCAACCGACTTCTCCGGCGGGGCCGGATCGCCCGCGACGACGGATTGCAGGAAGGCGCCGACCGACTCACCGATCGAGGCGAGGACGTCGGCGATGCGGGTCCAGATCGACATGCGAATTTAAGGCTTGGGGCCTCAGTGCTTCCTGAAATAATGCGTCAAGCTGAAGACGGGCGTGTCGATGTCCTTGTGCTGGGCCAGCAGGCGCTCGACATGCCAGGCGCGGCCTGCCGTCCACACGGTGGTCCACACGACGGGGATCACACCCAGCGCCAGCGCCCCGTACATCACCAGGTCGGGAACGCCGATGAGCTTGGCGAAGGCCCAGACGGTGGCCACCATGGCCGAACCCGTGAAGCAGAGGATGAGCAGCGTGGCCCCCACGGCCGCCACGAGGCTACCCGCCGGGCTGAAGGCCTGGGAGCTGGAGCTGGGCGGCGTCTCGGGCTTGATGATTTCCTGTTCCATGGCCGCTGATATGCGCCGGATGGCACGGAATTGCAACTCGCCACCCTGCCCGGCGCTGGATCAATTTCTCAGCCAGCGCACCCAAGTGCTTGATTCAGCGGCAGTAGCTGGAGCCGCTCCGGCGGTTCTGGAGGTCAAGGTGAAGGTGGTCGCGGTGCTGCCGGTCAGCGTCGGGGCCGAGCACGGTGCGGAATTCGGCGCAGGCCGCCTCATGCACCTGGCGCAGGAAGCCGCGCTCGTCCTTGCTTCCGCGCCAGCCGTCCAGCACGGTGACCTTGCGCCCGCTTTCGAGGGTGAACGCGGCGATGTCGATGGCGTTGCCATAGCCGTGCTCGCTCATCTTGGCGCCGGACTTGTTGTTGCGCGCGCGGCAGGCATAGGAGGCGGCGACGTCGACGCTCACCACGCTTTCACCGAAGGTGCGCTGCGCGGCGGGCTGCACGGTGTTCTCGAGCCAGCCGTTCAGCGGATCGGCCATGCCGCAGTTGAGCGTCGCGGGCTGGCTGAACGCGATGGAGCCGAGCGAGGCGACCCGCCACGCATTGGGGATCTCGCAGCCATTGCCCTCGTCGATGTTGCGGACCTTCTCGGCCAGCCCGATGCGCGAGGGCTTCACCGAACAGGAACCTTCCGGCGCCCTGAGGCCTTGCGTGTCGAAGCTCGATTTCTTGACGGAGGAGCCGCACCCCGCCACGACGGCGGCCAGCATGGCAACGGCAACGAGGTTGCGCAGGAAAGGCATTGGGATACTCGACGCGACAAACGTAAATCTTGCCCCGGAGGCTAGGGCCAACAGGGTTAAGGATTTCTCAATTGACTGAGGTCAAGGCTGCGGCGGGGCGCGGGCGCGATCCTTGCAAGGCATAAGCGGAGGGACAGATGAAGCGCAAATATGTGATCATGAGCGTGGTGCTGGGCGGTCTCATGATCGCGGGCGCGCAGGCCGTGGCGGCCTCGGGCAGCACGGGCACACCGCTGGTGAGCGAGGGCATCAGCCTCGACCTCGGCAAGCGCGACTTCCGCACCTATTGTTCCGCCTGCCACGGGCTCGAGGGCAAGGGCGACGGCACGCTGGGCGAATTCCTGACGCTGGCGGTGCCGGACCTCACCAAGCTGACGAAGCTCAACGCCGGCAGGTTTCCGGAAGAACGCGTGACGGAAGTCGTCGACGGCCGCGCCGACGTGAAGGTGCACGGCATGCGCGACATGCCGGTGTGGGGCGACTGGTTCAACGCCGAGGCCGTGTCCCAGGACACCGACCGCGAGGCGCGCGAACTCATCGTTCAGGACCGCATCAGCTCACTGGTGGGCTACATCAAGAGCATCCAGGTGAAATAGGGACGGTTGACCCCGCCATCCCCGGACGCCTGCCAGGGCATCGGGCGCTCTTTCCGGTCGTCACCCCGGCGAAGGCCGGGGTCCAGCTTCGGGCGCGTACGACGCGGAAAGACAGCGGGATTCCTGCCTTCGCCGGAATGACGGCTTCAAACACCGTGCAGGCTCGCCGCTCCCAATCGAAGGGGCGGGGTTCTACCGGTTCAGCGCGGACACCAGTTGCGCCACGTCGCCGTTGCGCTTGGACAGGAAGGACGTGAAGATGCCGCGCTGGAGATAGATCAGCGAGAAGCCCATCACCTTCGCGTCGGCCACCTTGAAGCCGCCCTTCTTCTCCGCCAGCTTCCAGACGACCGTGTAGGACTGGCCGCTCATCAGGAAGACCTTGGTCTGGACGCTCACCTCCTTGCCGTCCACTTTGGCCTCGCCGATCTCGTATTTCGAGACGGTGTACTCGCGCGACTGGTCGGCGAAGTAGCGGGCCATGAAGGTGGCGGTGCCGGTGTAATAGGCCTCCCTCTGGCCTGCAGGCAGCTTGGAGCGGTACTGGCCCAGCGAATAGTCAGCGATGGGGCCGAGGTCGGCGTGGCGGAGGATGGCGCGCTTGAAGCTCGCCACCGTGCCCTGGCGATGGGCGTTGAGCATGTCCTTCGCCACCTTGCGCATGTAGGTGATGGCCTGCTGCTCGGAAGCCGCATGGGCCGGCACCGCGAAAGCCGCGACGAGCCCTGCGATTGCGGCGCGCCGGGTGAACCGTGCGGGCTTCGCCGGGGAGGGATCGGACATGATTCGCTTTCCGGTTCGTTCCATGACGCTGGCATAATGGACAGTTTCAAGCCGCGTCAACAACGCGCCGCGCCCTTACCAGGTTTCGGCCTCCCGGAGTTCCGCGAAGAGCGGCCCGAAATCGCCCTTCGACGATTTCAGCACCTTGCTGAAACGGTCCTTCATCGAAATGGTGAGCCATACACCCTTGATGTTGACGTCGCTGACCCGGAAGCCGCCGCCCGATTGCGACAGGCGCCAGCGCACCTGCTCGCGCCCGCCCTTGCCCTTGATGGCGCTCTGGATGACGGTGAACTTGCCCTGCTTGGTGGTCGAGATGATCTCGAGCTCGGTGCCCCGGAAGTCCTCGACGTAGTAGACGAACAACGCGGCCGCGTAATTGCTGACCAGTTCATAGAACTCGGGGCGCTGGTCCGCCGGAAGCTTCTTGTTGTAGGGGCCCAGCGCATAGTCAGCGATGGATTTCAGGTTGATGTAGCGGTTCATCAGCGCCGCGAAGCGGGACCTCAGCGCCGGGCCCTTCTGGCCCGTGTTGGCGAGCGCCATCACATCTTCAGCGATACCGGTCACATAGGTCTCGGCCGCCGTGCTGGCCGAGGCCGGCACCACCATGCCGGCCATGGCCGCCAGCACAAGTCCGCCAAGCTCCCGCCGGGTAAGCGGGCGAAGTCCGCGATCAGTCATAAACCCTCCCAGGCGGACGGAATCTCCCGCCCGCTCAAACTATTAATACGCCGCGAAATCGTGACGAATGCAAGACGTCGACTTGTACACGCGCAATCATTTGCAGATGGATGCAGGCACGAGGCTGTTGCGAAGGACATAAGGATATGTTTATGTGCTTATGGAGGTATTGTCCATGGACGAATTGTTGTCCGGCCTGCGCGCCGCCGCGGAAGCCACGCGTGTGCGCATCCTGTTCATCCTCGCCCATGGCGAGGCCAATGTCAGCGAGCTGACCCAGATCCTGGGCCAGAGCCAGCCGCGTGTCAGCCGCCACCTGAAGCTGATGGCGGAAGCAGGCCTCATCAGCCGCCACAAGGAGGGGAACTGGGTGCTGTTCCGCCTCCGCGAGGAAGACAGGGGCGGCGCCCTCTCCCGCGCCATCGTGGACCTGCTGCCCGGCGCCGACCCCGTGCTGGCGGGCGACCTCGCCCGGCTGGAGGAGATCAGGACCCGGCGCGCCGAGGCGGCCTCGCGCTATTTCGCCGAAAATGCCGCGGACTGGGAACAGCTCCGCTCCCTCCACGTGCGGGAGGATGACGTCGAATATGCCATGGTGCGGCTCGCGGGTTCCGCCCCCATCCGCCTCCACGTCGACCTCGGCACCGGCACGGGCGCCGTTCTGCGCCGCTTCGCCGGCCGCGCCGGACAGGCAATCGGCATCGATTCGAGCCGAGACATGCTGGCCATCGCCCGGGTGAACCTCGAGGCCGCCGGCATCCGCAACGCCCAGGTGCGCCACGGCGAGATCTATGCCCTGCCCTTCCCCGACGGCTTCTCCGACTTCGTGACCCTTCACCAGGTGCTCCACTTCCTGGAGGACCCCGCCCGGGCCCTGGCCGAGGCCGCGCGCATCCTGGAGCCCGGCGGACGGCTGCTCATCGTCGATTTCGCGCCGCATGACCTGGACGAGTTGCGCACCCACCACGCGCACCGCCGACTCGGCATCGCGGCGGAGCACATGGCGCAGTGGCTCTCCCGCGCCGGGCTGACCCTCACCCAGCATGACGTGCTGCCGCCGCCCTGGCGGAAGGAGGGCACCGGGCTGACCGTGTCCCTCTGGCTCGCCACCGCCCCCCAGGCCACCCGTTCCTCAACCCCGCAGATGGACCGCGCCACATGATCGCCTTCGCTGACGATGTTTCCGGCATCACAGTCTCCTTCGAATTCTTTCCGCCCAAGGGCGAGGCGGACGAGAGCTTCTGGCGCACCATCGCCAAGCTGGAGACGGTGAACCCCAGCTTCGTCTCCGTCACCTATGGCGCGGGCGGCACCACGCGGGACAGGACGCTCGCCACCGTGCGCCGCATCGCGTCCCAGACGAGCCTGAAGCCCGCCGCCCACCTCACCTGCGTCGGCGCCAGCAAGGTGGAGGTGAATGCCGTGGTGCGGGATTTCGCCGAAGCAGGCGTGCGCCACATCCTGGCGCTGCGCGGCGACCCGCCGGGCGGCGTGGGCACGAAGTTCGTTCCCCACCCGGAGGGCTACCGCAACGCCGCCGACCTGGTGCGCGGCATCCGCGAGCTGGGCGACTTCGAGATTTCCGTCTCGGCCTATCCCGAGCGCCACCCCGAGTCGGTGTCGATCGAGGAGGACCTCGCCTTCATGGCCGACAAGGCGGAGCATGGCGCCAGCCGCGCCATCTCGCAGTTCTTCTTCCACAACGCCTTCTTCCTCAGGCTCAGGGACCGCATCGCGGCGCGCGGCATCGACATCGAGCTGGTGCCGGGCATCCTGCCTATCACCTCCTTCGCGCGGGTCAGCGAATTCGCGGGCAAGTGCGGCGCGCACATTCCGCCCGCCCTCGCCCGGCGCTTCGAGGGCCTGGACGAGGACCCTGAGACGCGCAACCTCGTGGCCGCCATGGTGGCGGCTGAGCAGGTGGCGGCGCTGCGGCGCGAGGGGGTGAAGCACTTCCACTTCTACACCCTCAACCGCGCCGACCTCGTCTACGCCATCTGCCGCGTTCTGGGCCTCGGCGCCGTCGCCAGGGCGGCGTGAGGGGCGGCCCCTCTCACATCCCGTTCCGCTCCCACACGCGCCTCACAGCCTCGTTCTCCAGCACCGCGTCATACATGCGGGCGAGGCTGGGGTGGGTGGCGAACAGCGCCTTCATGTCCGGCGCCCAGGTGCAGAGCATGGCGGCATAGATGTCGGCGGCGCACATGCGGCTGCCGAGGATGAAGGGCCCGTCTCCCAGCGCCTCGGCATAGATGGCGAATTCCTGCGCCATGGTTTCCGCCGCCCGCGCCTTGATGCCGTCGGCCTCCTCCGGGTTCACCGTGTAACGCTGCGGATAGAAGAGCCGGAGGTCGCTCATGTAGAGCGTGGTGGCCAGATAGACCTGCCACCGCAGGAAGCGGGCCCGGTCCGGTGAGCCGATGGGCGGCGCGAAGCCCGCCTCCGGGTGGAGATCGGCGATGTGGATCATCATCGCGGCGCTCTCCGTCATCACGCTGTCATCCGGCAGGACGAGGGTCGGGACCTCGGCTTTGGGATTGATCCTGTGGAAGAAGTCTTCGAAGGAGCCATCCGGCTTCCGCTCCAGAACGATGACCTTGTAGTCGGCTCCGCAGGCGGCGAGCAGCGCCTCGGGGGCGACGGAGCCCGCGGTGTTCCGGCAATAGAGTGTGTACATGTGAACGGTTCCTCCCGGCTGGTCAGTCTAGCGCGGGACACGCAAGTTGAGGAGCCTCCTCCATTGCATGCGCAGTTATGCCATGCGATGGAGAGCCAGACCCATCATCCCCGGCCGCCCATGGCGAAGACCCTCGCAACCTACCCTTCGAAGAAAGTCCGCTTCAGCTATTCCACGGCTGACCAGCCGATGTTGCAGCGCGCCGTGATCCAGGCCATCGAGAAGATCGGCGGGCAGCGCAAGCTGAAGAAGCTCTATGCCCAGCACCAGAAGAACGTGAAGGGCGGAGAGAATTTCTTCGATTCCGCCATGCGCCTGCTGCGCATGCGGGTGGAATATGACGACGCGGCGCTGGCCCGCACCCCCGCCACCGGCCCCGTGCTGTTCATCGCCAACCACCCCTATGGCGTGCTCGACGGCATCACCCTCACCTGGCTTGCCACCAAGGTGCGGCCGGATACCAAGGTGCTGGCGAACGACGTGCTGTGCCAGGCCCCGGAGGCGGCCGCGAACCTGCTGCCCGTGGCCTTCGCGCCCACGCGCGAGGCGCGGGAGACCAACGTCAACTCCCGCCTCCAGGCGCAGGCCTGGCTCAGGCAGGGCCACGCCATCGGCATCTTCCCCGGCGGCGGCGTCTCGACCTCCGAGAAGCCGCTGAAAGGCCCGGCGGTCGACCTGCCCTGGGCGCCCTTCACCGCCAAGCTGCTGCGCTCGTCGAAGGCGACCGTGGTTCCGATCTTCTTCGTCGGGCAGAACTCCCGCCTGTTCCAGCTCGCCAGCCATCTGAGCCTCACGCTGCGCCTCTCCCTCGTCTTCCGGGAAACGGCGCGGCGCATCGGGTCGCGCCTCAGGGTGCGGGTGGGAGAGCCGATCCCCTTCGAGGAGATCGCCCACATCGAGGACCGCGCCGAACTGGTGATGGAACTGCGGAAGCGCACCTTCGGCCTCGCCCGCCCGGAGGACGTCAAGGGCTCGCCCTTCGACCTTCACCTGCGCGAGGCGCGCATCAAGGGCGGCAAGGCGAAGCAGGACGAGTGATCCCACCCGCCCCCGGGTGGCAGCGGAACTTAACCTGCCCTTAATCGTAATATGGTGCCGTTCTGAACAGAAATGGCAATTTCCAACCCATGGTGATGTTCGTGCGCAGTTTGCTCGCCGTCCTGACAGCTCTTGTGATGCTCACCTTCGCCACGGGCGAGGCGGCGTTTGCCGAGAAGAAATGCGAGGCGGCGGGTTTCGTGCACAGCGCGGGCCAGGCCTATGACCGGGCAGCCAGTTCCGGCTCCGCCGCGGCCTTCGCGAATGCGGCGGCGCGGTTCTCCGACCTTCGCTCACTCAGCATGTTCGCGCTCGGCCGCTACCGCAAGGACCTGCCGAAATCGCGCGAGGCGGAATATCTGAGGCTCACCCGCCAGTTCATCGGCGAGACGCTGCGGGACCACGGCAGCGGCTTCCGCGGCGCCACGCTCCAGATCACAGAGTGCAAGATCTCCGGCGGCAACGTGGTGGTCACCGCCCGCACCTCGGGCGGCACCAAGGTGATCTTCCGTCTGGCGCGCACCGGCGGCGGCTATACGGTCAAGGACCTCAACATGCAGGGCATCTGGCTGGCCCAGCAGATGCGCTCCACCTTCGTCGGCACCATCAGCCGCACCGGCTCGATCGAGGGGCTGTTCAAGTATCTCGGCAGCTGAGGCGGCCCCAACCCCTATCCCCCTCTGGGCCTCGCGCCCGCTGAACCCTACGTCATGTGGTCTCCCGGCCGCCCTCCCGTCTGCCATCCGCGGCAAGGACTGGTGGATAATTCTCCCTTTGATAGAAATTCATTGACTCTACTTAAAATCGCATTTTAATGCCGCAGCGGAATATCGGGCCTCACCCGGGAGAAACCCTTGACCGTCTCGCGCGCCCTGCTCGGCACCACCGTTCTCACCAGCATCGCGCTGGCCCTCAACGCTGCATCCGCGCAGGCCGACGGCGTGGATATGATTTTCGATGACGGCTCCTCGCAGCTCGTGACCAGCGGCGGGAACTACGATCAGGTGGGGGTCGGCGTTTCCACGGCCGACAACAGGGTGACGGTGATCGGGGGCGCCCTGCTGTACGGCAAGAAGGGCGACGTGGGCGCTGGCGTTGATGCCGACAACAACGTCGTGACTTTGAGGGCCTCGAATTGGGAAACGTTCGGCACGAATCCGGGCGAAGGCGATCTCCACATCGGCTACGGGGGAAGTGGCAATACACTGGATGTCGGCGATTTCTCCACGGTGACGGCATCCGGGAGCCTCTATGTCGGTCATGCGGGCTCTTCGACCGGCAACAAGGTGATTGTTGACTCTGCAACATTGTACGCTTCGGAGAATATTTACGTCGGTTATGAAGGTGAAGAGAATTCACTGACTGTCGCGAACGGTTCGATCGATGCTGACACGGGCTTTCACGTCGGCTTCTCCAGCGACCTGAACAGCGCGACAATCTCTGGCTTGTCACAGTTATCAGGTGCTTCGCGGCTCAGGGCTGGTTCGGTGACGGTCGGGCAAAACGGCAATCAAAATCAGGTGCTCATCGCGAATGGCGGACTGCTGAACACCGACGGGGAAATCTTGATTGGCGGCGTCCCCTTGGTCGACGTTTCCGGTAACGAAAATATTATCCGTGTCTCGGGCAATGGGTCTCAGATCAACTCTGGACCGGTCATGGTGGGCCAGAAAGGGAACTACAACACCATCTATGTCCAGGATGGCGCCAAGTTCGATAGCTCGAACACATGGATCGGTTATTCCGATAATGGCGGCAACCAGGTACAGGTGGACACCGGAGGGCACTGGACGGTTTTCGGCAACATCTACATCAGTTCCCCGCCAACGACCCCCGAGACGAGAACGGCAACGGTGGATGTGCCTGAGGGGAACGTCCTCAACATCAACCAGTCCAGCCGTGTCGATGTCGGCGGCAATCTCGAGGTTTATGGCACCGGAGCCATCAGGGTGGGCATGGGGTCCACCCTCACCGTCGGATATGGGCTTGTGCTCTCCGATCATTCGTTGCTGAGCGTCTATGTCGCGGATCCGCAATTGGTTCCGGTCTCGACCGGCTCTTTGACGTGCGACGTGACAGGCTGCCAGCCACCGTCATGGGCTTCAACGATCAAAGTCGGAAGCATCGCTGATCTCGACGGCACGCTCGAAGTGCAGATCGGCTCGGAAGAACTGCGGCAGAAGAAATATGTCCTGCTCACCGCCGACAGCATCATCGGCACGTTCGACGAGTACAACCTCGTTCCGGACATTGGTCTGATGAGCGCGTTCAGCTATCTCGATTACCAGCTCGTCTATTCGCAAACCGATGTTTCCCTTCTCTTCGCCTCCGAGATCGGCGAAGGCGAGGACCTCAACCGGAACCGGTCGAACGTCGCCGCGGCGCTGAACAATGACTACAATGGTGGCGGCAAGCTGCCGCTGCCGCTGACCGCCCTGTTCGGCCTCGACAGCAGCGAGCTTGGGCACGTGCTGAGCCAGCTTTCCGGGGAGGTCGGCGCCACGGGCGGAGCGCAATCCGCCATGCGCACCAACGGCATGCTGCTGGGCCAGATGCTCAACGGCTTCGCCCCTGGCCGAGGTGGCGGGGCCCAGACGGCCGCCGCCGATGTAACCCCCGCCGCCAGCGGCTGGTCGATGTGGGGCAGCGTCATGGGCGGCATGGCCGATCTTCCGGGCGATGACGGCGATGGCAGCCATGATACCGATACCGACATCTTCGGCTTCGCCACCGGCTGGGACACTGCGCTCTCGAATGACACCAGCGGGGGCTTCGCCATCGCCAGCGGCGGCACCCAGTGGAATCTGGACAGCGGACTGGGCTCGGGCGACAGCATGTTCCTTGAACTCGGCGCCCATGGCACCCACCGCATGGGCAACAGCTATCTCTCCCTTGCCGGGGCCTATGGCTGGCATGCCATGTCCACCGAGCGCCGCGTGAGCCTTGGCGGCGAGTCCGGCAAGCTCGATGCCGATTTCAACGCCAGCACTCTCGGCGGCCGTCTCGAGGCCGGTCACCGCTTCGGCGCCGACGGCAGCCTCGGGATGACGCCCTATGGCGCGCTCCAGGCGCTCGCCGCCTTCATGCCGGGCTATGAGGAAGACACCAGCCCCGGCGCTGAGGCCTTCGCGCTCGACTACAACTCCAACACCGCCTCGGCGGTGCGCTGCGAACTGGGGCTCATGCTGGACACCAACCTTGGCGGCGCAGGCCGCGCCTTTGCTCGGCTGGCCTGGGCCCATGACTGGCAGAACGGCAATTCGGTGGACGCCAGCTTCCAGTCGCTTCCCGGCGCCAGTTTCACCGTCAACGGCGCGGAAGCGCCGGATGATGTGGCACTGGTGGGCCTCGGCGCCGACGTGGCGCTCTCCGCCGCCGCCACCCTCTCCGCCAGCTTCGATGGCGAGTTCGCGGAGGACTACCAGAGCTACGCAGGCACCCTCGCCCTGCGCTGGAACTGGTAACCAGCCGGCACTACCATCTGACTGGCTGCGGGCGCACTCGCCAGAGCCATCGAATGGCCTTATAGCTTGCGCCATGCGCGACCTGCCCCCACTCAGCACCATCCGCGTCTTTGACGCCGCCGCACGCCATCAGAACCTGAGCCGCGCGGCGGAGGAACTGAACATGACGCAGTCCGCCGTCAGCTATCAGATCAAGCAGATCGAGGCCTTCGTCGGAGCGCCCCTGTTCGTGCGGGAGGCGCGCGGAGTGCGCCTCAACCAGCGCGGCGAACAGCTCGCCCCCATGGTTCAGGCGGCCCTCGCCAGCCTGTCGCGCGCCTTCCGCGCGGTGAGCGACAAGGCGCATTCGGTGCTCACCATCTCCACCATGCAGACGATTGCTGGCAACTGGCTCGCCCCGCGCATCGGCTCCTTCCAGATGCTGCACCCGGAATTCGCGGTCAGGCTCGACATCTCCCCCGCGCTTGCCGATTTCGCGGCCGATGGCATCGACGTGGCGATCCGGTCCGGCGGCGGGGGCTGGCCGGGGCTGCAGTCGCACCTCCTGTTCGAGCAGACCTTCACCGCCGTGGCGAGCCCCGCCTACCTCGCGCGCGAGGGCCGGCCCCAGGCGCCGAAGGACATGCTCGGCCATGTGCTGATCGCGCCGTCCGACGAATGGTGGGACATCTGGTTCCGCGCCGCGGGCGTTCCCACGCCCATCACCTTCACCAGGCCCGGCATCGACGTCGAAACCCAGCAGATGGCGGCGAGCGTGGCGCTGGCGGGCCACGGCATCGCCCTCATCACGCCGCGCTTCGAGGCGCAGAGCGTCACGGCGGGACGGCTGGTGGCGCTCTTCGACATCACCGCCTCCACGGGCGACGGCTATTACCTCGCCTACCCGCGTGAGCACCGCAACAGCCGCAAGATCAAGCTGTTCCGCGACTGGGTGCTGCAGGAAGCGGCCTCGGGCTGACCGCCTCCGGCAGACCGTTCATTGTTGTTTTTTTGGCCCTGCCCTACGTAGTTGCACCGTAGCGCCACGCGCCACCTCCGCTAATTGTGGCCCATTACAATAACCGGAGAACGTCCCTTGAAACTGCTCACTTATCTTGCTGCCATGCTGACCGCCCTGCTCCTCGCGGTGGCGCCCGGCGCCGCGGAGAGCGCGAAAAAAGGCATCTACACGCCCGTCGACGCGCCGCCCGCCAGCGCGCAGCAGGTGAAGATCGGGTTCTACCCCGTGTCCGTCTACCAGCTCGACATGGCGAGCAACACCTACTACGTTGACACCTACATGTGGCTGCGCTGGACGGGTGACATCGACCCCACCGGCACCATCGAATTCACCAACATGGTGGAGGAATGGGGCAAGCAGCAGGAGAACCTGCTCTCCGAACCCAAGGTCCTGGCGGACGGTTCGAAATACCAGATCATGCGCGTGGAAGGCCGCTTCGTGCAGCCCTTCTCGCTGGCCGATTACCCGCTCGACAAGCAGAAGCTCAGCATCATGGTGGAGGACACCACCAACGGCGCGGACGCCGTGTCCTACGTGATCGACACCGAGAGCAGCGGCATCGGCGACAGCCTGCAGATCCCAGGCTGGCAGCTCGAAGGCTGGTCGTCGCAGACCTTCACCCATGACTACGGCACGTCCTTCGGCGAGGAGGCCACGCCCTCGGCCTATTCCGCCGCCCAGTTCAGCCTCGACATCACCCGGCCGCTCAGCTTCTTCTACTGGAAGCTCCTGCTGCCGCTGTTCATCGTGCTCCTCGCCGCGCTTTCGGTCTTCCTGATCCGCCCGCAGCATCTTGATGCGCGCTCCGCCCTTCCGGCCGGCGCGCTGCTGACGGCCATCTTCCTGCAGAAGAGCTATTCGGACGGCCTGCCCGACCTCGGCTACCTGATCCTGATGGACAAGATCTACCTCATCGTCTACGCGCTGATCGTCCTGACGCTCATCCGCTGCATCGTGGCCTACAAGGCCGCCGACGATGCGGACGAAGCGACCATCAAGGCGATCCACGCGACGGACAAGAGGCTGCTCGTCCTGTTCATCGCCGTGTTCATCGCCGCGACGGCCGCGATCCTCGTCCTGCGCTGAGCTCTGCCCCTCCAGGCACGCATGGGGGCCTCCCGACGGAGGCCCCTTTTTTGTTTTGGCCGGAGGCCTGCCACCAGATATGACTCATTCGCCCCGCCATATGTGGCGGACGTTGTTCCGGAACGCCAGAATCGATGACTATGCCTCCACGAAAGCGGGCCGCGCGGCATGCCCCCGAAGTGCGCCGTGAGCTGCTTCTGCAGGCGGCGCGCCGTTGCCTCAGCAAGGGCGGCATGAAGGGCTTCAACCTGCAGAACGTGGCCCGCGAGGCCAACGTCTCGCTGGCCCTCATCGGTCATTACTTCGGCGGCATCGACGACCTGCTCAAGGCGGTCTTCGACTCGGTCATGTTCGAGTTCCCCTCCTTCGAACAGCAGGTGCCGCAGGACCTCGCCACCGCGAAGGCCAACCTGCGCGCGATCGTGGAGCGGAACTTCGCGCCGGACTATTACTCACGCGAGAACCTTCTCGTGTGGCTGCCGATCTATGAGGAGATGGCTCTCAACGCGGCGCTCAGGGCCAAGCTCACGGACCAGGACCAGCGCTATGTGGACGAGGTGGCGGAGGTCATCGCCAGGGTCGCGGAATTCCGCGATCTCCCCGTCGACGCGCAAGCGCTGGCCTATGATTTCCTCGCCCTGCTCGACGGGCTGTGGATCAGGTGGTGCCACTCGGACCGGAGCGACACGCTGCGCGAACAGGAGGCCGCCTACCGCCTGCTCGAAAGGGCACTCGGCCCCCTGCGCGAGGGGTGAGGGAGCCTCAGTACTCCAGCACCACGACCTTGCTGCCGAGCTGCACCCGGCTGTAGAGGTCGATGATGTCCGTGTTGAGCAGCGCGAAGCAGCCCGCCGTCTTCTTCTTGCCGACGAGCTTGGGGTCATGCGTGCCGTGGATGCGGTAGATGGTGTCCACGTCCCCCTGGTAGAGATAGAGGGCGCGCGCGCCCATGGGGTTCTCCGGGCCGCCCGGCATGCCGCCGTCCTGCCACTTCACCAGCTTCGGAAACTCGGCGATGTGCTCCGGCGTCGGGGTCCAGGTGGGCCACTTCTCCATGCGGCCGATGGTGGCCGCACCCGACCAGGTGCGCCCCGCCTTGCCGACGGAAGCGCCATAGCGGATCGCCTTGCCGTTGCCGAGCACGTAATAAAGGAAGCGCTTCTTCGGGTCGACGATGATGGTGCCGGGCGGCTCCGCGGTCTCATAGTCGACCTCGCGCTTGCGGTACTTGTACTCGATCTTCTTCTCGTCCTCCGCCCGCACGGGGAAGGGTTCGGCCTCAGCCGGCGCGGCTTCGGGCGCGGCGTCCGGCGCCGCCTCCTGCGCGAAGCAGGCGGCCGGCAGCGCGGCGGTTGCGGCGAGGGAGGCAAGAAGCAGGCGGCGGGTGATCGGCATGGTCATGAATCGCACAGGTTGCTGTCCGCCCGAGTTCTAGCACCCGCGCGCGCGCCCGTCATCCCCGCCTGAAACGCCCGGTCAGTCGCGCGGGTGCTGCGTCACCTCCAGCACCGTCAGGTGCCGCGTCCGGCCCTCGCGGTCGGTCCAGACCATGGTCTGCCCCTCGGACAGGCCGATGAGCGCGGTGCCGATGGGGGTCAGCACCGACAGCCGGTCGCGGATGATGTCCGCCTCTTCCGGGTAGACGAGGTCCACCTGGTGCTCCGTGCCCTTGTCGGTGCGGAAGCGCACGGTGGAATGCATGCGCACCACATTGGGCGGCACCTGGGAGGGCGGGCACGTCTCGGCCCGCTGGAGTTCGAATTCGAGCTCCTCGGCAACCTCGGGCACGCGGTTGACGGCGGAGCGCGCGAGCTTGGCGAGCTGCAGTTTGTCGGTCTCGGAAATCACGATGTGGGGACGGTTCTCGATCATGGCTGGTCCTGCGCTGGAATGACGTGGAAGAACAACGCGGAAAGCCCCGCCGCCGTTCTATGCGAACAGCGCCGGGGCTGGCATGCCGAAGATCAGACGTGTCGTGGCGAGAGCCTCATCCATTGGCCCAAGATAAGGCATCCCGCCGGTCTTTCAACCCCGGAGGGTCAGCGCGCGAACTGCTTGTACTTGATGCGCTTGGGCATCACGCTGTCCTCGCCGAGGCGGCGCTTCTTGTCTTCCTCATAATCCTGGAAGTTGCCCTCGAACCATTCCACGTGGCTGTCGCCCTCGAAGGCCAGGATATGGGTGGCGAGACGGTCGAGGAACATGCGGTCGTGGCTGATGACCACCGCGCAGCCGGCGAAATCCTCCAGCGCCTCCTCGAGGGCCGCCAAGGTTTCGGTGTCGAGGTCGTTGGTCGGCTCGTCGAGGAGCAGCACGTTGGCCCCGGACTTCAGCATCTTGGCGAGGTGCACGCGGTTGCGCTGGCCGCCTGACAGCGTGCCCACCTTCTGCTGCTGGTCGCCGCCCTTGAAGTTGAAGGCGCCGGTATAGGCGCGCGAGTTCATCTCGCGCTTGCCGAGGTAGATGATGTCGTTGCCGCCGGAAATTTCCTGCCAGACGGTCTTGTCCGGATCGAGCGAGTCGCGCGACTGGTCGACATAGCCGAGGTGAACGCTGTCACCGATGGTGATGGTGCCCTTGTCCGGCTTCTCCTGCCCCGTCAGCATGCGGAACAGCGTGGACTTGCCCGCGCCGTTCGGCCCGATGATGCCGACGATGCCGCCGGGCGGCAGCTTGAAGGTCAGGTCGTCGATGAGCAGCCGGTCGCCATAGGCCTTGCTCAGGCCCTCGACGTTGATCACCGTGTTGCCAAGGCGCTCGCCCGGCGGAATGATGATCTGCGCCGTCGTCGACTTCAGGCGGTCCTCGTTCACCTTCAGGAGTTCGTCATAGGCCTTGATGCGGGCCTTGGACTTGGCCTGGCGGGCCTTGGGAGACGCCGAGATCCACTCCTGCTCGCGCGCCAGCGCCTTCTCGCGCGCCGCGTCCTCGCGCGATTCCTGCGCGAAGCGCTTGGCCTTCTGGCCCAGATAGGCCGAGTAGTTGCCCTCGTAAGGGATGCCGCGGCCGCGATCGAGTTCGAGGATCCAGCCCGTCACGTTGTCGAGGAAGTAGCGGTCATGGGTGACGATCATGATGGCGCCGGGATAGTCGCGCAGGTGGTGCTCCAGCCAGTTCACCGACTCGGCGTCGAGGTGGTTCGTCGGCTCGTCGAGCAGCAGCAGGTCGGGCTTCCTGAGCAGCAGCTGCGTCAGCGCCACGCGGCGCTTTTCACCGCCGGAGAGGTTGTGGATCTGCGCATCCCCCGGCGGGCAGCGCAGCGCGTCCATCGCCTGCTCCACCTGCGCTTCCAGGTCCCACAGGTTCTGGGCGTCGATCACGTCCTGCAGCTTGCCGGCCTTCTCGGCGTTCTCGTCATTGTAGTCGGCCATCAGGGCGTTGTACTCGTCGAGGATCGCCTTCTTGTGGGCCACACCCTCCATCACATTGCCCATCACGTCGAGCGCGGGGTCGAGTTCCGGCTCCTGCTGCAGGTAGCCGACGGTCGCACCCTCCGCGAGCCAGGCCTCGCCGTTCCATCCGGTGTCGATGCCCGCCATGATGCGCAGCAGCGTGGACTTGCCCGAGCCGTTCGGGCCCAGAATGCCGATCTTGGCATCGGGGTAGAATGAGAGATGGATGTTCTCGAGGACCTTCTTGCCCCCGGCATAGGCCTTGGTGAGCCCCTGCATGTGATAAATGAACTGGCGGGCCATCGTGTGACGTCTCTTTCAAGCTGTAAGGGATTTTGGGGCGCTTCTAGCCGAGGGCGGCAGCAAGGGCAACCGTCGAGCCATGGCGCCACGTCTTCTCCCGCTTCCTCAGCGGGAGAAGACAAGGTGGCGAAGGAGGGACGGTCAGCGCCCGCTTGCCGCGGCGGCCTGCCGCCTTCGCCTTGCGCGCCTCGCCAGCATGTTGAGGATCTCGACCAGCGCGGAGAAGCCCATGGCGGCATAGACATAGCCCTTCGGCACGTGGAAACCCATGCCGTCGGCGATCAGCGTCATGCCGATCATCAGCAGGAAGCCCAGCGCCAGCATCACGATCGTGGGATTGGCCTCGATGAAGCGCGACAAGGGGTCGGCCGCCAGCAGCATCACCGCCACCGCCACGATGACCGCGATGTACATGATGGCGATGTAATTGGTCATGCCCACGGCGGTGATGATCGAATCGACCGAAAAGACGAGGTCGAGCAGCAGGATCTGGAAGATGGCGCCGCCCACAGTGAGCGTGGCGGTCTGGCCCATGATGTTCTCCTTGCCGTCGTCCGGGTCCACCGAATGGTGGATCTCCTTGGTGGCTTTCCACACGAGGAAAAGACCGCCCGCGATGAGGATCAGGTCACGCCAGGAGAAGCCGTGGTCGAACAGGGTGAAAACCGGCTGCGTCAGCTGCGCGATGTAGGAGACGGTGGCCAGCAGCAGCAGCCGCATGATCAGCGCCGCCCCGATGCCGAGCCGGCGGGCCTTGGCGCGGTTCTCCTCCGGCAGCTTGTTGGAGAGGATCGAGATGAAGATCAGGTTGTCGATGCCGAGCACGATCTCCATCGCGACCAGCGTCACCAGCGCGACCCAGCCCTCGGCCGACGTCACGAACGCAAAATGCTCCTGCCAGAAATCCATGGCTCCCCTTCCCTCGCTCTTTCATTGCCCCCTTGGGCTTATGCGGCAGCCACGTCAACGGTTCAACCCTGACGGAGTTTCACGCACCCGTGGGGCCCAGCCCGCGCGCCACCCGAAGCGTCAGCACGGCCTTGAGCAGGAACATGCCGATCAGCGGAACCGCGATCACCGCCGTATCCGGCATCTGGGAGGCGACGGAGGCCCAGAGCGCGCCCAGCGCCAGCGCCGCCACCGCGTCCACCGCGGCCAGCAGGTAGAAGGGCCAGCGCCGCGGCTCCGCCTTGCCGAACATCACCATCAGCACCAGCACGTTGAGCACCGCGATGCCGCCGGGAATCAGCGCGAAGGCCAGCGTCGTGCTGTCCCCGCCATAGGCGGCGGTCTCGGCGAACAGCAGCAGCGCGCAGCCCCCGGCGAACAGCACCACCAGGACGCAGAAAATCGCGAGGATCACCTTCATGCGGTCAGCCTCCTGCTCCGCGCCATGCGCGCCCTCGCCGCCGCGTCCCGGTAGAACATGTTGTAGGTCTCGAAGGGAATGATCTGGCCCGCCGGCGTCACGAAATGGATGCAGCTCCGCTTCACGCGGGAGAGGCAGAAATTGTGCCGGTCCATGAACTCAACGATGGCGATGCGGAAGATGTTCTCATAGCCGAAGCCCTCCGGCACCGGCACCTGCGGCAGGCAGCACAGGAGCGCGTCGAGCTTCTCCGGATTGTTGCACTCCGCCGTCGCGAGCGAGAAGAAGTTCAGCACCTCGCGGTGAAGGGCGGGATATTTCTCGAAGGTGATGGCGTTGGGCAGCGCCTCCACCAGCAAGTCACGCGGGAAGAAGGAGGTGATGGGCGCCACCTGCTCTCCCTTCCGCAGCGCATAGCCGATGGCGATCGATTCCGGGTTGCAGGGCAGCGGGATGACGTCGCCCTCTCCGAAGGGCGTTCCGGCCTCGATGATGCGGCGGCGGATGTCGGAGAGGACGATCCGGTCCTTCGCCGGGTCGAAGCCCTCGTTGCGGCCCGCGTCCTGCACCGGCTGGAAGGTGATGCCGCGCACGCAGCGCCACTGCAGCGCGAAGCGGATGATGTCGCCCAGCTCGTCGTCGTTCTGACCGGCCTTCACCACCACCACCAGCGTGGTCGAAATGTTGGCGCGTTCCAGCGCCTCCAGCGCGCGGGCGCGAATGCGCGTCAGGTCCGCGCCGCGCAGGTTCCGGTGCACGGAGGCCTTGAGCGAGTCGAACTGCAGATAGACCTCGAAGCCGGGCTTGAACGCCGTGAGTGCCGCCACGAAATCGGGCTCCTCCGCGATGCGGATGCCGTTGGTGTTGAGCATCACATGGCGGATCGGCCGGCGCTTCGCCGCCGCGATGATCTCCAGGATTTGCGGGTGGATCGTCGGTTCGCCACCGGAAATCTGCAGCAGGTCCGGCTCGCCCTCGGACTCGACCAGCGCATCCATCATGCGCTCGATCTCGGCCAGCGGGCGGTGCGCCGTCTTCTTCACGGAGGAGTCGGCGAAGCACACCGGGCAGGTGAGGTTGCACGCCTCGTTGACGTCGATCAGGGCGAGGCAGGAATGCTGCTCATGGTCCGGGCACAACCCGCAGTCATAGGGGCAGCCCAGCTCCGTGCGCGTCTGGGGGGCGAGCGGCCTGTCGCCCGGCTTCAGATAGTCATGGCAGAGCCTGTAATAGCGGGCATCGGTGGAGACGAGCACCTTCTGCACCCCATGCGCCTTGCAGCGCTTCAGGTAGGAAACGCTGTTCCCCTCGATGATGATCTTGGCCGGCACCAGCGCCAGGCATTCGCCGCACAGCGAGGTCGTCTGGCCATAGAACACATAGGGCGCGGCCTTGCGTGCGGGAGCGTTCATGCGCCGCGCCGCCGACCAATAGCCGTGCCGGAAGGCCGGCACTGGAAATCCGCCCCCATCACGGAGCCCTCGCCCTGAAGATCAACGCCAGCGAGTAGATCACGAGTCCGAGGGAAAGGAAATGGAACAGGTTGAAGGGACCGGCAATGGCGGGATAGGGCTTGAGAAACTCCCACAGAAAGCGCTGCCCCCCATAGACCAAGACCAGCAGGTGGAAGCCGCTGCGCATGAAGACGGGGCTGCGCCGCGACAGGAGATACAAGGAAAAGGCAAGGAACGCCGCCATGGTGAGGGATTCGTAAAGCTGCACCGGGTGGCGCGGCACGCCGTCGCCGAAGTCATGGCCCCAGGGCAGCGCCGTGGGCGTGCCATGCGTCTGGTCCTCGAGGCCGGACAGGAAGCAGCCCCACCGCCCCACCACAACGCTGGTGGCGAAGGCCGGCACGAAGATGAGGCCGGTGGAGCCCTTAATGCCCCGCGCTGCCTTGAACAGTTCCACCGCCACTATGGCCCCGGCCAGCGCGCCCAAAATGCTGCGGCCGATGCCGGGCTGTCCGCCGAGCCAGAGATTGAGCGTGCCCGCCCCGAAGCCGCCCGCCGCCGCGCCCAGCAAAAGCGCCCCCGCGTAGAACGGCCCCGCCGCGTCGATCTTGGCCGCCGCCTCCTTCAACCGCCAGCGATGGACGAAGACCGTCATCGCCAAGGCCGAGCAGGCCGCCAGAAAATCGAAGAGCAGGTGAACCGTCACGCCGGGAAGTCTACCCCGCAACCGGGCCGTCCAGGCAAGGCCAATCGGCGCGCATGCGCTTGCCTGTGAGGGTGACGGCGCCCACAATCGATTTAGTCAAATGATTCCCGCCATGGTTATGCACACCGCACTGTTCCGCTCCGCCGCTCTTCTCGCTGTCATGACCTCCGCAACAGGTGCCATGGCCGGCGAGATGCGCCCCTATCTGCGCGCCGCAATCGGCGCCGACATGTCGGGCGACGCCACTTTCCGGGATGCCGATTGCGCCAGCACCGATCCCGCCGCCCTCTTCGGCTGCGAGGACGGGTCCGACGGCAAGCCCATCGGGGCGGATGGCGATTTCGGCTCGTCCGTCATGTTCGAGGCCGCGGCGGGTGTGGAGGTGACGGACTATCTCCGCCTCGAGGCCGCCTTCTCCTACCGGCCGGGCTTCGCCTTCGAGGGTGAGGCCAACTTCCTCCGCGCGGGAAGCGAACAGCCGGTGAGCGGCAACGTCACCCAGATGGGCGCCATGGCCTTCGCCTATGTCGCACCCCTCGCCGCGCTCGGCGTCGACTCGCCGCTGCAACCCTTCCTCGGCGCGGGCGCGGGCGTCTCCCGCAATGAGGTGAGCGAGATGACCTATGACTTCCCCGACCTCCGCCAGCCCCGCTATTCGGTGACACCCGACGGCACGTCCACGGATTTCGCCTGGGCGGTCACGGCGGGCCTGTCCTGGGAGGTGTCGGACCGCCTCGTCCTCGACCTCGCCTGGCGCTACAGCGACTTCGGCACGGTGGAGACGGACCAGGGCACTCTCTTCAACCAGTTCAGCACCCGCACCCTCGACATCGAGATCGGCGAGACCGAGGCGGAGCTGACCAGCCACGCCGCCACCCTCTCCGCCCGCTGGCGTTTCTAGGCAATCGCGCCGGTACCCTGTCTCTTTGACCGTGTCGCCTCAGACCCGGCTGTGCGTCTCAGGCCGGCCCAACGCCTCGGCCTTGATCACCGCTTCGAGCAACCCGTTCTCGTCCACCGCGTCCGGCAGGTGGTGCTTGGAGATGCTGACCTGCACCTGCGGGTCATGCGCGCCGAGCTGGCGCACGGTGGCGAGGGCCGTTTCGCGCGCCTGCGCCTCCGCCGCCTCCAGCGCCGCGGCGCCGGAGGTGAAGACGCTCGCCCCCTTCGGGCCCATCACGCGGAACAGCCCGCTGCCGTCGCCCTCGACCATCACGGTGACGGTCTGGGCGATGACGCCCGTTGCCGCGCCCACCGCATTGGCCACGTCGAAGAAGGGCGGGAACACCATCTCGCAGCCGAGCCGCTTGCCCACCTCCTCGTAATAGACCCGCACCGGCCCGCCGACGGCGACCACCGGAACGGAAGGCGACAGCGACACGCGGGCAAGGCCCAGAGCGCCCCGGCCGGAACTCACCGCGTCGACCAGCTCATGGTCGCCGAAGCTCTTGCCGAAGGCGGTGTCGAGGATCACCCGCGCGGTGCGCCGCACGGTTTCGGACCACACCTCGCGGCAGAAGGCCTCCACGCGCGCGGCATCGCCCAGCCTCATGTCGCGGAAGCGCACCATGAGCCGCGCGGCGAGTTCCGCCGCCGGCCCCGGCCAATTGTCCTGCAGGCCCAGCACATGCGCCGCGTCGGACGGCGTGAAGCCACCCGTCTGCACCAGCCCCTTGCGCTTCAGCGAGGCGAGTGCGCGCTGTGCCGCGGATGAGACCGCGATCTTGCGGATCGGCTTCGGCCGGTCGCCAACCAGCGCCAGGATTTCGGCCTCCCGCGCATTGACTTCCGCCGTCAGCGCCGCGCTGGCGCCGAAGGGCTTCAGCACGAACTTGCCGTGCAGTGAGCCACCCTCGGTATCCGCGAGGTCCGCCTCCAGCATGGCGACGACTTCCGGGTAGCGCGAGGTGAGCAGCGAGATCGGCGCCACGCGCTGCGGCCCCACCTCCAGCTTGCCGTTGAGGCCGATCGAAATCTCGCTGTCGCCGCCAAGCCCGATGGTCTTGACGTCGATGGCCTTCACCATGGTGCGCCAGCCGCCGACCTCCGCGCCCTGCTCCGCCACCTGCGGTCGGCCGTTCACCAGAACGCCGAGGTCCGTCGTCGTGCCGCCCATGTCGGACATGATGAAGTCCGTCTTCCCGCACAGCCAGGACGCGCCGACGAGGCTCGCCGCGGGGCCGGACAGAACCGTCTCGATGGGCCTCAAGGCCACGCGCTCCGCCAGTGCCAGCGTGCCGTCGCCCTTCACGATCATCAGCGGGCAGTCGATGCCGAGGTCCGCCATGGAGCGGCGCACGGCGCTGATGAGCATGGAGACGCGCGAGATGAGGCGCGCGTTGAGAACCGCCGTCAGCGCCCGGCGCGGCGCGTCGAGGGCCGAGGTGAGCTCGGTCGAAAGTGTCGCGGGCTTGCCGGTGGCCTGGGCGATGATGTCCCGCGCGCGCATCTCATGCGCCGGATTGCGCACCGCGAAGGCCGAGGCGATGGCGAAGGCGTCGACCGGCATCCCGGCGATGGCGTTGGCCAGCCCCTCGACGTCGAGGGGCTTCGCCTCCTCGCCATTGTGGTCATGCCCGCCGGAGATCATGGCGATCGGCATGCCCGCAAACGCCTTGGCGATGCCGGTGCGCTCCGCCATCTTCGCGTCGAAGCCGATCAGGATCACGCCCACGGCGCTGCCATGGCCCTCCACCACCGCATTGGTGGCGAGCGTGGTGGACACCGAGACGAGCGAAATGTCCTTGGGGTGCAGCCCGTCGGGAAGCTTCGCCACCGCGGCGGTAATGGCCCCGGTGACGCCGATCGAGAGATCGCCCTTGGTGGTGATGGATTTCGCCGAGGCCACCACCTTGTGGCCCTGCGCCTCGATCACGGCCGCGTCGGTATAGGTGCCGCCCGTGTCGACACCGATGAGATAGGTTTTTGCTGTCATGATCTCAGATCATCAGGCCTGCTTGCGGGTCGCTGCCTCGGCAACGGCAATGGCGGTCATGTTCACGACACCGCGCGAGGTGACGGAGCCCGTCAGGATATGCGCCGGCATCGCCGTGCCGAGCAGGATCGGCCCCACGGGCAGCGCATCGCCGAACACCTTCATGATCTGATAGGCCACGTTGGCGGAGGTGAGGCCGGGCATGACGAGGAGGTTCGCCTCTCCCTTCAGCGTGGAGGATGGCAGCTTCCGCTGGCGCACCGCCTCGATCAGCGCGGTGTCCGCCTGCATCTCGCCGTCGATTTCGAGGCCGGGCGCGCGGGCGTGGATCATGGCCAGCGCGCTCCGCATGCGGATCGTCACCGGCGTGTCGAAGTCGCCAAAATCCGAATGCGCGACGAGCGCCACCTTCGGCGTGATCCCGAAGCGCTGCACATGGGCCGCGCACATCAGCACGGTGTCCGCCATGGCCTCGGCGGAAGGCTCCGCCTGCACATGGGTGTCGGTGAGGAAGACAACCCCGCGCGAGGTGATCATCAGGCTCATGGCCGCGAATTCACGGACACCGGGAGCAAGTCCGACGATGTCACGGATGTGGCGCAGCTTGGCGCGGAAGCGCCCCTCGAGGCCGCAGATCATCGCATCCGCCTCGCCGCGCCGGAGCGCCAGCGCCGCGATCACGGTGGTCGAGGTGCGCACCAGCGTGCGCGCCGCGTCGGGGGTGATGCCGCGGCGGCCGGCGATGTCCACATAGGTCTGCACATAGTCCCGGTAGCGCGGGTCGTCCTCGGGGTTCACGACGTCGAAATCGCGGCCGGGCATTATGCTGAGGCCATAGCGCTTGAGGCGCATCTCGATCACCGCCGGGCGGCCGATCAGGATGGGCTTGGCGATGCCCTCCTCCAGCACCACCTCGGCGGCGCGCAGCACGCGCTCGTCCTCGCCGTCGGCATAGATCACGCGCTGCGGCGCCTTGCGGGCGGCGGCGAAGATCTGGCGCATCACGAAGCCGGAGCGGAACACGAAGCGCTGCAGCTTCTCCGTATAGGCCTCGAGATCCTCGATGGGGCGCGTGGCCACGCCGCTCTCCATCGCGGCCTTCGCCACGGCGGGCGCGACCCGCAGGATGAGGCGCGGGTCGAAGGGCGCGGGGATCAGCGAATCCTTGCCGAAGAGCCGCGCCTCACCGCCATAGGCGCGCGCCACCACGTCAGACGGCGTCTCGCGCGCCAGCCCCGCGATGGCGTTGACGGCGGCCCGCTTCATCTCCTCGTTGATGGTGGAGGCGCCCACGTCCAGCGCACCCCGGAAGATGTAGGGGAAGCAGAGGACATTGTTCACCTGGTTCGGATAATCCGACCGCCCGGTGCAGATCATCGCGTCCGGCCGCACGGCCGTCGCCTCTTCCGGCATGATCTCCGGGTTGGGGTTGGCCAGCGCAAGGATCAGCGGGTCCGGCGCCATCTGCTTCAGCAGTTCCGGCTTCAGCACGCCGCCCGCCGAAAGCCCGAGGAAGATGTCCGCCCCGGCGATCACCTCCGCCAGCGTCCTGGCCTCCGTCGCCTGCGCGAACACCGCCTTCCAGCGGTCCATCAGCGTCTCGCGGCCCTTGTAGACCAGGCCCTCGAGGTCGGTGACCCAGATGTTCCGGAGGTCGGCCCCGAGGCTCACCAGCTGGTTGAGGCAGGCGAGTGCGGCCGCACCCGCGCCGCTCGCCACGATCTTCACCTTGGAGATGTCCTTGCCCGCCAGCGTCAGCGCGTTTGTCACGGCGGCACCCACGATCACCGCCGTGCCGTGCTGGTCGTCATGGAAAACGGGGATGTTCATCCGCTCCCGGAGCTGCTGCTCGATCTCGAAGCACTCCGGCGCCTTGATGTCCTCGAGGTTGATGCCGCCGAAGGTCGGCTCGAGGGCGGCCACGGTATTCACCATGCCCTCGACCGTCGTCTCGGCCAGCTCGATGTCGAACACGTCGATGTCGGCGAATTTCTTGAAGAGCACGGCCTTGCCCTCCATCACGGGCTTGGCCGCGAGGGGGCCGATGTTGCCAAGGCCCAGCACCGCCGTGCCGTTGGTGACGACGCCCACGAGATTGGCCCGGCTGGTGTATTTCGAGACGAGCGAGGGGTCGGCATGGATCGCCTCGGACACGGCTGCGACGCCGGGCGAATAGGCCAGCGCCATGTCGCGCTGGTTGCCGAGCGGCTTGGTGGCCCGGATTTCCAGTTTTCCCGGCTTTGGCTCCGCGTGGTAGAACAGCGAGCCGGACTTCAGGTCGCTCGACATGGGCGATGACATTGGCAGAATTCCCCTCTTTCCCGGTCCTGTTGTGGCCCCGGTCTGCCCTGATTTGCAACCCTTTAGGCCTCCGGGGCATTTACGCGTTGATTGCAACCCGCGCAGGGCTACAATGTGGCCATGCTGACCCCGCTCAAGACGGAAGTCCGGAAAGTCGACGACCTCAGCCATGAGGCGCGGCGCTTCCGCACCATCCTGTGGAGCTTCGAGAAGAACATCGAGCTCCTGTTCAAGGGAACCGGCCTCGCCGCCGAGGTGGACCATGCGGCGCTGGCTGAGGCCTTCTCGCGCTGGCGGCAGGCCTTCGACCAGACGAAGCACCTGGCCGACATCGACCGCAAGGACTTCACCATCTTCGCCGCCGGCACGATGCTGAAGGAACTGCTGGCCGCGCGGCCCATCACCGCCATCGTGCCGGCGGAACTGGGCCTTCCCGCCTTGCCCGATTCGCTCGACCACCGCCTGAAGCGCTGGCCGGAGGGCTATGCCTACACGAGCTTCTGCCTGTCCGTCGCCGCCGCCGTGCTGGGCGAGATGGGCGACGGGGAGCCGCGCGAGTCCGGCGTGGCGGATGACCCGCGCTTCTGGGATTCCTTCCGCGAGAACGCGGCCGAGAACCCCGCCAACGCCATCGCCTTCTTCGACATGGTGCTGGGCCTGGCCCCCAACTGGGACGCCCCCGACGTGCCGTGGATGCGCCGCACCTTCATGGACCGGAAACGGTCTCTCGAAGCGCCGAAAGCGGGGACAGCGCTTGAATGAAACGCGCAACCCTGAGGCGGCATGGCTTGCCAATACGATTCCCTTGGGAGAAGAATGAGCACCAGGGGCCAGGGAGGAACTTGAGAACATGGGGGCAACCCGCATCCTGATCGTCGACGATCATCCGCTGTTCCGCGAGGCGCTGAAACAGGCGATCTCCGGCGGAGTGGCCAATGCCTCGGTGACGCTCGCGGGCTCGCTCGATGCCGCCACCGCCATCCTCGACAAGGACGACGAGTTCGACCTCATCCTGCTGGACCTGCGCATGCCCGGCGTCCAGGGCCTGTCCGGCCTCATCTACCTTCGCGCGCAATACCCGAACGTGCCCGTCGTCGTCATCACCGCGTCTGACGACCAGGGCCTCGTGCAGAAGGCCCTGAACCTCAACGCCTCGGGCTTCATCCCCAAGACCTCCGGCATCGACACCATCATCTCGGCGGTGAACACCGTGCTCAAGGGCGACATCTGGGTGCCCGAAAGCTACCAGCAGCCCTCCGCCGCCGACAAGGAAGCCGAGGAGATCGCCCGCCGCGTGGCGACGCTGACCGCCCAGCAGATCCGCGTGCTGATGATGCTGAAGGAAGGCCTCCTCAACAAGCAGATCGCCTATGAGCTGAACGTCTCCGAGGCCACCATCAAGGCGCATGTCTCGGCGATCCTGCAGAAGCTCAACGTCTCCAGCCGCACCCAGGCCGTCATCGCCGCGTCCCGCATCGACGGCGTGCAGACGGCGGAGCATTAAGGGTCTTCTTCCCTCTCATCATCGCCGCACGTGATGCGGCGATCCTTTTCAGTTGCCCCAAGGCAGATGCCCCGATCAAGTCGGGGCATGGGTGAGAGTCGGGCACTCCCTCATCATCGCCGCCCACAAGGTGTGTCTCTCCCCTCTCATCATCGCCGCACCTGATGCGGCGATCCTTTTTGGCAGCCCCAAAGAAAGATGCCCCTGCCGGACCCCTCACACCTCCGAGCGCATGGCCACATGCGACATCGCCGCGCGCAGCGCCGCAGGCTTCACCGGCTTCCTGAGCAGGTGCACGTCATGGGCCACGGCGAGGTCCGCCACGGCGGGTGTCCGGTCAGCCGTGATCAGCACGGCGGGGATCGGGCGCCGCGCCCGGGTCCGCAGCGCGCGGATGACTGAAATCCCGTCCTCGTTGTTGAGGTGGTAGTCCGCGAGGATCATGTCGATCTTGCCGTCGGCTTCGGCCAATTCCGCCAGCGCCTCGTCGAGGCACGTCGCGGTGTGGACGATGTTGCCCCAGCCAGACAGAAGGAGCTGCATGCCCTCGATGATCGGCTTCTCGTTGTCGACGACCAGCACCCGCACCGCGGCGGCCAGCGCGGGCGGCTGCACCTTGCGGGGCTTCGGGACCACGACGGGCGTCACCCCCTCCGCCGCCGGAATGTCGATGGCGAAGACGGAGCCGCTGCCCAGCCGGGAGCGCACATGCACCGGCGCGTCGAGCACCTTCGCCATGCGCTCCACGATGGACAGGCCCAGGCCCAGCCCCGACGTGCCGTCACCATCGGTGTGCAGGCGCTGGAATTCCTGGAATATGATGTCGAACTTCGAATCCGGAATGCCGGGGCCGGTGTCGTGCACCTCGATCCGCACCAGGCTGCCATGGCGGCGGCAGCCCATCAGCAACCTGCCCTCCCTGGTGTATTTGATGGCGTTGGACACGAAGTTCTGCAGCACGCGGCGCAGCAGCTTGCGGTCGGCCATCAGCGTCAGCCCCGAGGGCACGAAGGTCAGCTTCAGCCCCTTCTTGCGCGCCGCCGGCCCGAATTCGAGCGCCAGCGCCTGCAGGATCTCGTCGATGCGGAAGGGGGCAGCCTCCGCCTTCATCGCGCCCGCGTCGAGGCGCGAGATGTCGAGCAGCGCCGAGAGGATCTCCTCGACCGCCTCGAGCGATGAGTCCACGTTGCGCACCAGCTCCCCGTCCTTCGAGCGCTTCATGCGTTCGACCAGCGTCGAGGTGAAGAGCCGCGCGGCGTTCAGGGGCTGCAGGATGTCATGGCTCGCCGCCGCGATGAAGCGCGTCTTGGAGAGGTTCGCGGCGTCGGCGTCGGCCTTGGCGGCGGCCAGTTCCTCGTTCAGGCGGGTCAGTTCCGCGGTGCGCTCCTTCACGCGGCGCTCCAGCGATTCGTTCACCCGCTGCAATTCCTCCGCCGCCATCACGCTCTCCGTGGCGTCGATGACGGTGACGACGACGCCGCCGTCCGGCATGGGGCTGGAGCGGAACTCGAAGACCTGCCCCGTGTCGTTGCGGCGCTCGCGGAACACCTCATGCGTCACCGCGATCTTCGCCACCCGGTCGTCGACGGCGGACCTGCCGCTCCCCGTGCGGTCGAGGAAGGCGCCCAGCACTTCGGTGATGGGGGTTCCCACCCGGTTCAAGTCGCTGCCCAGCCCCAGGAACTCCTGCAGCGTGCTGTTCCAGCAGATCAGCGTCATGCCGGGTTCGAACACGGCAAGCCCCTGGTCGACGTTGTCGATGGCCGACTGCAGCAGGTCGCGGTTGTGCTGGATGGCGGCGGAGGCGTCGTCCAGCAGCTTCATGGCGCCGCGGGCATGGGTCGAGTGCCGCTCCAGCATGAGCGCGATGACGAGCCGCGCGGAGGCGACACCCACTGCACTCGCCAGCAGGTGCTCGGCGAAGCGGATCAGGCGCACGTCCGCCTCGCCCCCGCGTGAGCCGATCTGGCCCTGCTGGGCGCGGAAACCCTCGAAGGCGGCGCGGGCGCGGTCGGCGCCGATGTAGCGGGCGACGGTGCCCTCCAGCCGGTCGGCCGTCACCGCCGTGCGCCACAGCTTGAAGCCGGTGCCGGAACCGGGCTGGATGTCGCGCGCCACGAAGCTCGTCGCCTGCACCCGCTCGATGGGCGTGGGCTGGCGCATGAGCGAGCCCGCCACATAGGCCGTCACATTGGCCAGCAGGCTCCAGATCACCCCGTGGGTGAGCGGGTTGAACTCCATGGCGAACAGCGTGCGGGCCCGCAGGATCCCGATGCCGAAGGGCCCCTCCTCCAGGAAGCCGCGCCCGATCCAGCCCGCATCGGCGAAGGACGGGAGCAGGAGCGTGTAGACCCACACCAGGAAGCCCGCGCTGATGCCCCACATGGCGCCGCGCGCCGTGGCCCGCTTCCACATCAAGCCACCGAAGAAGGCGGGCGCGAACTGCGCCACCGCCGCGAACGAGAGCAGCCCCACCTGGGCCAGCGCCGCCGATGTGCCGATCATCCGGTAATAGGCATAGGCCAGCGCCAGAACGAAGATGATGGCGAGGCGGCGGATCAGGATCAGCCTCTCGCCCATGTCCTTGTGCAGGCTCGCGCGCTCCACCTGGCGGCGGAGCATGAGCGGCACCACGATGTTGTTGCACACCATGATCGAGAGCGCGATGCACTCCACGATCACCATGGCGGTCGACGCCGAAAGCCCGCCGAGGAAGGCGATGAGGGCGAAGCCCTCGTGCCCGGCCTGCACGGGAAGGCTCAGCACGAAGGTGTCGCCGTCGGATCCCGGCGGCAGCAGCAGGAGGCCCGCCACCGCGATCGGGATGACGAACAGGTTGATGGCCACCAGATAGGCGGGGAAGAACCATGCCGCGCGGCGGATCTCCTGGCGGCTGGCGTTCTCCACCGCCGCCACGTGGAACTGGCGTGGCAGCAGGATGACGGCGAAGCCCGCCAGCAGCGTCATGGTCAGCCACTGGCCGCCGTCAAGGCCGCCGCTGAACAGCGCCGCCACGCCGGGGTCGGCCATCGCCCGCTCGAAGAAGCTGCCCACCCCGCCCATCATGCCGAAGACCACGAAGCACCCGACCGCGACGAAGGCCAGGAGCTTCACCATCGATTCGACCGCGATCGCCAGGATCATGCCGTCCTGGTGCTCCGTGGTGTCGATGTGGCGCGTGCCGAACAGGATGGCGAAGATGCCCATGGTCAGCACCACGAGCAGCGACAGCCCGTCCAGGCCGGTGGACGGGCGCAGGATGTCGCGCGACCATTCGGGTTCGGCGATCAGCACCTGGAGCGAGACCGCAACCGCCTTCAACTGGATGGAGATATAGGGCACGATGCCGATCACCGCGATCACCGCGACGAGCGCGCCCAGCGCCTCGCTCTTGCCGTAACGGGCGGACAGGAAATCGGCGATCGAGGCGATGTTGTGCCGCTTGGTCAGCGCCGCAATCGACTGCAGCAGCTTCCAGCCCAGGGCGAAGACGAGAATCGGCCCCAGATAGATGGGCAGGAAGTCGAGGCCGTTGCGGGACGCGATGCCGACGCTGCCGAAATAGGTCCAGGAGGTGCAGTAGACCCCGATCGACAGGGCATAGATGAACGGCCGCCCGGCCCTCACGTTCAACTTCAGCGACATGCGGTCGCCATAGGTCGCAACGCCGAACAGCGCGCCCAGGTAGAGGAGGCCCGCGGCCACTATGCTGAATTCCGCGATCACCCGGCCATGATCGGCGGGAAGCCCTCGTGAATCAAGCCCGGCGGCCTGCACGCCTGCGGCGAATGGGCAGCCGCCCCCGCTGATTGATCCAGGTCAATGAAAGGTAAGTCCCACCCTCCCATTCGTGCATCTGGATTATTGTCAGAAAGGGGGTCTCCTATGGGGGCTGAAACACTCGTAAACAAGGGATCGCCCTCGGGGGGCGGTGCAATGGCGATGATGGGCTTGTGGGCCCTCCTTGCCATTCTCGCCATCTCGATGGGCGCGAAGGCGGAAGACACGCCTTTCGCCATCCACATGTTCATCTTCGCGGGCGCCGCGATCCTGGCGCTGATCTTCAAGGCCCGCAGCTTCGGCAAGCCCGCTGAGGATACATCCGGCTACATGGACGGCGTGATCCGCTGGGGCGCGATCATCACGGTCTTCTGGGGCGTTGTCGGCTTCCTCGTGGGCGTCGTCGTCGCACTGCAACTGGCCTTTCCGGCGTGGAACCCCGACCTGGAATGGTTCAACTTCGGCAGGCTCCGCCCGCTCCATACCTCGGCGGTGATCTTCGCCTTCGGCGGCAACGCGCTGCTCGCCACCTCCTTCTACGTGGTGCAGCGGACGAACCGCACGCGGCTCGCGCTCGGCAACCTCGCCTGGTTCGTGTTCTGGGGCTACCAGCTGTTCATCGTGCTGGCGGCGACCGGCTATCTCCTCGGCGTCACCAACGGCCGTGAATACGCCGAGCCCGAGTGGTACGTCGACCTCTGGCTCACCATCGTATGGGTCGCCTATTTCCTGGTGTTCTTCGGAACGATCCTGAAGCGCAAGGAACCCCACATCTACGTGGCCAACTGGTTCTACCTCGCCTTCATCGTGACGATCGCGATGCTGCACATCGTCAACAACCTGGCGATCCCCGTCTCGTTCTTCGGCTCGAAGAGCTACTCGATGTTCTCGGGCGTGCAGGACGCGCTGACGCAGTGGTGGTACGGCCACAACGCGGTGGGCTTCTTCCTCACCGCCGGCTTCCTCGGCATGATGTACTTCTTCATCCCGAAGCGCGCCAACCGGCCGGTCTACTCCTACCGCCTGTCGATCGTGCACTTCTGGTCGCTGATCTTCCTCTACATCTGGGCCGGTCCGCACCACCTGCACTACACCGCGCTGCCCGACTGGGCGCAGACCCTTGGCATGGTGTTCTCGATCATGCTGTGGATGCCCTCCTGGGGCGGCATGATCAACGGCCTGATGACGCTCTCGGGCGCCTGGGACAAGCTCCGCACGGACCCCGTGCTGCGCATGATGGTGATCTCGGTCGCCTTCTACGGCATGTCGACCTTCGAAGGCCCGATGATGTCGATCAAGTCGGTGAACTCGCTCTCCCACTACACCGACTGGACCATCGGCCACGTTCATTCCGGCGCGCTGGGCTGGGTCGGCATGATCTCGATGGGCTGCATGTACCACCTGATCCCGCGCCTGTGGGGCCAGAAGGAAGTCTATTCGCTCCGTCTCGTCAGCTGGCATGTCTGGCTCGCCACCCTCGGCATCGTGGTCTACGCGTCCGCCATGTGGGTGTCCGGCATCATGCAGGGCCTGATGTGGCGCGAGTACGATGCCAACGGCTTCCTCGTCTACTCCTTCGCGGAGACGGTGCAGGCCATGCATCCCTACTACGTGATCCGTGCCTTCGGCGGCGCCCTCTTCCTCGTCGGCTCGCTGATCATGGTCTACAACCTGTACCGCACCATCAAGGGCACCCAGCCCGTGACCCAGCCGGTCGGCATGATCTCGGCAGCGGCATAAGAAGAAGGACACTGGTGCAATGAAGCACGAAACACTCGAAAAGAACGCCACGCTGCTGCTGATCTTCAGCTTCCTCGTGGTGACCATCGGCGGCCTGGTCCAGATCGTGCCCCTGTTCTATCTCCAGAACACGATCGAGAGCGTGGAGGGCATGCGCCCCTACTCGCCGCTGGAGCTCGCCGGACGCAACGTCTACATCCGCGAGGGCTGCTACAACTGCCACAGCCAGATGATCCGCCCCTTCCGGGACGAGGTCGAACGCTACGGCCACTATTCGCTGGCCGCCGAGTCGCAGTACGACCACCCCTTCCAGTGGGGCTCGAAGCGGACGGGGCCGGACCTTGCCCGCGTCGGCAACAAGTACTCCGACGACTGGCAGAAGGAGCATCTCTCCAACCCGCGCAACGTGGTGCCGGAGTCGATCATGCCGGGCTACGCCTATCTCAACGACAAGGAACTGGACGTGAAGGGCATCGGCCGCCACCTGGCCGCGCTGAACCTCACGGTCAACAACGGCAAGGGTGACATGTACCGCCCCGAGGACATCGAGAACGCGGAAGCGGACATGATGGCCCAGGCGACCGGCGAGAACACCGATGGCCTGATGCAGCGCTACCCGAAGGCGGTCGCCCGCAACTTCGACGGTGACGCCCGCGTCACCGAGATGGACGCGCTCATCGCCTATCTCCAGATGCTCGGCACGCTGGTCGATACCTCGACCTTCAAGGCCGAGATGTCGAGGTGAGCCCCATGACCACTTACGACACGATGCGGCAGATCGCGGACAGCTGGGGCCTTCTCGCCATGTTCGCCTTCTTCGTCGCAACCGCTCTCTTCGTGTTCCGGCCGGGCTCCCGGGCCCATTACGAGGAAGCGGCGCAAATCCCCCTCCAGAACGGTTCCGAGGACTGAGACATGGCAACAAAGATCGAACAGGACGAAATCTCGGGAACGCCGACGACCGGCCATGAGTGGGACGGCATCAAGGAGCTCAACACGCCGCTCCCCAAGTGGTGGCTCTACACCTTCTACGGCACGGTGATCTGGGCGATCGGTTACACGATCGCCTACCCCGCCTGGCCGATGCTCTCCTCCGCCACGCCCGGCCTTCTCGGCTACTCCTCCCGCGCCCAGCTGGAGGAGCAGGTGAGCGCGGCCAAGGCGGCGCAGAAGGACAGCCTCGACAAGATCGCCGCGGCGAACGTCGAGGACATCCTGAAGGACGAAAACCTCCTCGCCTTCGCCCAGGCGGGCGGTGCGGCGGCCTTCAAGGTCAACTGCGTGCAGTGCCACGGCGCGGGTGCTGCGGGCTCGGTCGGCTACCCCAACCTCAACGACGACGACTGGATCTGGGGCGGCACGGCGGACGCGATCTACGTGACGCTCAAGAACGGCATCCGCTACACAGCGAACGCCGAAACGCGCGACTCGCAGATGCCCGCCTTCGGCACCGACGGCATCCTGACGCCGGAGCAGATCGACGAGGTCTCGAACTACGTCCTCTCTCTCGGCGGCGAACAGGCTGACGCGGCCAAGGTCGCGGCCGGCCAGACGGTCTATGCCGAGAACTGCGCCTCCTGCCACGGCGAGGACGCCAAGGGCGGCCGCGACTTCGGCGCGCCCAACCTCACCGACAAGATCTGGCTCTATGGCGGCACGATCGAGCAGGTGAAGGCGCAGATCGCCAAGCCGCGCATGGGCGTCATGCCCGCCTGGTCGCACCGTCTCGACGACGCGACGATCAAGCAGCTCGCCGTCTACGTCCACGCGCTGGGCGGCGGCGAGGCCGCGGTGCCCGCCACACAGTAACGCGACTTCCGGAGGCCGCCTGCTGCGACAGCATGGCATGCGGCCTCCGGCCACAATGCGGACGGCGAACACCGGCGCTATATTAGACGAACCTAATATAGCTCCGTGTTCCGAGGGGAATGATGGTTCAGATTATCAATACGGTCGACACCCGGGCTGCCGATGTCGACACACATGACGCGCAGGCGGTCAACAAGGCCGAGAACCGGTCCATGTACGCCTCGCGGGTGGCGATCCACCCGAAGGCGGTTCACGGCACCTTCCGCCGCTTCAAGTGGGCGATGGTGATCGTCCTTCTCGGCATCTATTACATCTCGCCCTGGCTGCGCTGGACGCGCCCCGGCGATGCGCCCGACCAGGCCATCCTCATCGACCTCGCCAACCGCCGCTTCTATTTCTTCTTCATCGAGATCTGGCCGCAGGAATTCTATTACGTCGCGGGCCTGCTCATCATGGCGGGCGTCGGCCTGTTCCTCGTCACCTCCCTCTTCGGCCGGGCCTGGTGCGGCTATGCCTGCCCGCAAACGGTCTGGACCGACCTCTACATCTGGGTCGAAAGCAAGATCGAGGGTGACCGCAACGCCCGCATCAAGCTGGACGGCGCACCCTGGAGCGTCTCCAAGGTCACCAAGCGCACCGTCAAGATGGCGGTCTGGCTGGCCATCGCCGTCGCCACCGGCGGCTTCTGGGTCTTCTATTTCGCAGATGCGCCCACGCTGTTCGTTGAACTCGTCACCGGAACGGCCCCGTCGGTCGCCTATTTCACCATCGCCATCCTCACAGCCACCACCTTCACCTTCGCCGGCTTCATGCGCGAGCAGGTGTGCACCTACATGTGCCCGTGGCCGCGCATCCAGGGCGCGATGCTGGACGAGGAATCCCTCATCGTCACCTACAACGCCTGGCGCGGCGAGCCGCGCATGGCCGGCCGCAAGAAGGCGGAGGCGCAAGGCCTCAAGGTGGGCGACTGCGTGGACTGCAACGCCTGCGTCGCCGTCTGCCCCATGGGCATCGACATCCGCGACGGCAACCAGCTCGAATGCATCAACT